>Ga0209053_1000432_pt1 | contig 30001 bp, 26 predicted proteins | sample EBPBio152010_DNA_FD_185864 | JGI IMG/M metagenome (GOLD analysis project Ga0209053, IMG submission 185864) | Wastewater treatment Type I Accumulibacter community from EBPR Bioreactor in Madison, WI, USA - Reactor 1_7/15/2010_ DNA (SPAdes)... | ecosystem: Engineered > Bioreactor > EBPR >... | reverse complement strand
CCGCCCCGATGCCGTCTCGCTTCGCCTCGCGCCTCGGCTCGTACGCCGTGCTGCTGCTGTTCGCGTTCATCGCCGTCTACCCGGTGACGAACATCCTGACGGTGTCGCTGCGCCCGGGCGACGCGCTCACGTCGCGCTCGCTCGCGCTCATCCCCGACGGCGCGACGCTGGACAACTACCGCGTGCTGCTCACCGAGACGCTCTTCCTGCGGTGGCTCGGCAACAGCCTGCTCGTGTCGCTGGTGGTCACCATCACCGGCGTCGCGCTGGCCTCGACGGCAGGCTACGCGCTGTCGCGCTTCCGCTTCGCCGGGCGCAAGACGGCGCTCTCGGGCGTGCTCGTCACGCAGATGTTCCCGGCGACGATGCTGCTGCTGCCGCTCTACATCGTGCTCGTCAAGCTGGGCCTGCTCAACAGCTACCTCGGCATCATCGTGATCTACTCGGCGACGGCGCTGCCGTTCTGCGTCTGGCAGATGAAGGGCTACTACGACACGATCCCGGCCACGCTGGAGGAGGCCGCGCGCATCGACGGCGCGAGCCCGTGGCAGGCCTTCTACAAGGTGATCCTGCCGCTGGCGGCGCCGGCGCTGGTCATCACGGCGCTGTTCTCGTTCATGAGCGCGTGGAACGAGTACGTGGTCGCGGCGGTGGTCCTGCAGGACGCTGAGCTGTTCACGATGCCGGTCGGGCTCAAGGGCTTCCAGGCGTCGATGGCGACGCAGTGGGGGCTCTACGCCGCCGGCAGCCTGCTCGTGTCGATCCCGGTGATCGTGCTGTTCCTGATCCTGAGCCGCTACCTCATCTCGGGCCTCACGCTCGGCGCCGTCAAGGGCTAGCGACGATGATCCGCAGCGCGCGGGACACGCCGCCGGCGGTGAGGCGCGCCACGTAGACGCCCGCCGCCACGCGCGAGGCGTCCCAGCGGACGACGTGCGCGCCGGCGCCCATCGCGCCGTCGGCGAGCCGGGCGACGCGCCGGCCGAGGGCGTCGAGCACGTCGAGGCGCGCGTCGCCGGCGGCGGGCAGCGTGACGCGCAGCGCGACGGCGCTGCGCGCCGGGTGCGGTCCAGCGAGTGCGAGCGTCGGTGCGCCGCGCGACGGGTCCTCGGCCGACGACGAGGTGCCGGCGGGGCGGCCGGTGGCGCGCACCATGAACGCGCCGGGGAAGGGGACGACCGCTGCGCTGTCCATCCGCGTCCCGAACGGCGCCGTGCCGAGCGAGTCGATCACCGCCGCGATGTCGGGCGCGTAGAAGAACCACGAGCGGTCGGCGCGGGCGTCGGTGTCCACGCGCGCGGGGCGGTCCTGCCCGCCGAGCAGGCGCGCGCTCGCGCCGACGAAGAAGTGCGACGAGACGCGCGTCGGCGGGAAGGCGACGCGGTAGAACGTGTTGCCGAAGACGTCGGGTGTGGCGGTGACCGAGTCGAGCGCCGTCGCGCCGGTGCGCGGGTCGAAGTCGCCGTCGGGGTCGTCCAGCAGCCAGAACGTGACGCCGCCGGCGACGGACGGGAAGGTGCTTCCGAAGGCGACCGCGACCTCGACGACCTCGTCGCCGCCGGACTCGGTCGCGAAGGCGTTGCCCCACAGCATGTCCGGGTCGAACGAGGACGGCGGGCCGATGATGACGCTCGCCGCGCCGTCGTCGTAGGCGTACTCGACGGTGGGGCCGACGAACGGCGCCGAGGGCGGCTCGGCCGCCGGCTCGGCGACGAGCACGGGCTGTGCGGCGGCGAGCGGGGAGAGGAGCAGGAGGGCGAGCAGGAGGCGCATCACGGGAGCAGGTCGAGGGTGGCGATCACCGGCAGGTGGTCGGACGCGGAGCGCGCGGCGGGGCTGTCGTGCGCGCGCAGGTCGGTCACCCGCACGCCGCGCGTGTAGAGACGGTCCAGCGCGAGCACCGGCCGCACGGACGGGTAGCTGGCGGGCCAGACGGCGTTGTGGTGGCGCTCGTCGAACGCCGCGTCGAGCTCGCGCGAGGCGGCCGTCGGGCGCCACGCGTTCATGTCGCCGGCGAGGACCGTCGGGCCGTCGAGGTGGGGGTGGTCGAGCAGCGCGCGCACCTGGCGGGCGCGCGTGCCGTCGACCAGCGAGAGGTGCGTCGCGGCGACGGTCAGCCGCTCGGGGCCGTCGGGCAGGTGGAGGCGGACCGCCACCGCCGCGCGCCGCTCCAGCCGCGAGAACGACAGGTCGATCGCGTGCGCCGACGCGATGGGCCAGCGCGAGAAGACCACGTTGCCGAGCGCGCCCGCGCGGTGCTGCCGCGCGACGACGAACGCGAAGTGGTAGCCCATCCGGTCGGCGATCGCGAGGATCGGGTCGGCGGCGTGCGTCGGCCGCAGCGCCTCCTGCACAGCCAGCACGTCGGCGTTCATCTCCTCGACGACGGCCAGCACGCGGTCCGGGTGGAAGGCGTTGCCGCCGCGGACGCCGGCCCACCGGTGCACGTTGTAGGAGGCGACCGTCAGGCGATCGTCGTCGGGCACGCCCGAGCCTTCCGGCGCGGCGCGAAGCTCGGCGAGAAACGGGGCGAGCGGGGTCGGGCGGGGCACGCGGCCGGGCGGGAATCCGGGAATGAAGACGTTGCGGACGGGCACGAGGATCGCGCCCGAACCCGTATCATCGAACGAAACCTACCCCGCACCGCTTCCCGATGGACCGTCTGCAATGCAAGGCCTGCGGCTCGCTCTCGATGCTGCCGATGGAGATCGAGGCCGACGAGGCCGAAGAGATGGAGGTCGCCGAGGACCAGGAGGCGCGCTTCTACACGTGCCACGTCTGCGGCGACAACTGGCTGACCGTGCGCCGCGTCGAGAACGGCGAGTGCAAGATCACGTTCGTCCACCAGATGGGCCTCCAGCCGGTCCTGCGCCGGACGGCCGTGATGACGACGCCGATCGTCCTCAACGAGCAGACCGTCGACCACTGGGACTACTACCTCGGCGAGGACGAGGTGGACGAGGAGCGCTGGCACGACCGCCTCGACGAGCGCCGCCGCGTCCTGCGCTCGATCTGCTCGAACTAGGGGCACGCGCCGACGGCGCGTGAGCCAGTGGCCAGTCGGGAGTGGCCAGTGGGTGATCAGCCGGTGCGCGGTTTCTGCCACTGGCCACTGGCGCGGCGTAGCCGCTCCTTCCCACTGGCCGTCCTACCGGAGTCGCGCCAGCGCGGCGTCGGCGGCGGCGGTGTCGCCGGCGCGGCGGCGGCTGCGGGCCCAGGCGCGGACCGTCTCGGGGTCCACGCCGGCGAACGCGGCGTCGCGCGCGGTCGCGGCCTCGTCGGCCCGGCCGAGGCGCTCCAGCAGCGCCGCGCGCGTCATCGCGTTGGCGAACGTCGGCTGGAGCTCGGCCGAGCGCTCGGCCCACGCGAGCGCGTCCGGCAGGCGGCGCCCGTGGTCGAGGGCGTACTCGGCGATCTGGTTCCAGCCCTCCCACGAGAAGGCCGCCACGCCGCGCAGCTCGCGCTCCATCGAGGCGAGGACGACGGCCGGTGTGTCGGCCGCGAGGCGGAGCGACAGCTCCAGCGCCTCCCAGTGCATGACGAGCGTCGCGCCGGTCTCGTCGGGCGCGTCGAAGCGGAAGAGCAGGCGCTCGGCGTGCGGACGGCCGGTGGCGGGCGTGACGCTCACGCGGAGCGCGTCCTCGTCGGGCGTGTAGCTGTAGGAGCCCCACGCGTCGGCCATGCGCGAGAAGGCGACGGTCCACGCGCCGGGCTGGCCGTCGTCGGCGAGGGCGGGGATGGCGTGGAGGCCGTAGCGCCCCGCCGGCAGCGGCTGGCCCTCGACCGTGAGGTCGGTGGACGTCTCGAACGTCGTGTTCTCGTTGGCGCCGAGGCGCCAGACCTGTCCGTACGGCACGAGGTCGCCCCACACGCGGCGCCCCTCGACGGCGGGCCGGTGGTAGTCCACGGCGAGGCGCGTCAGGCCGACGGTCTGCTCGACGCGCGCGTGGGGGCTGACGCGCGGCGTGGCGAGCGGCTGCGCGTCGGCAGACGTGGCGACGAGCGCGAGGCAAAGAAGGGCGAGGCGGCGCATCGAGGCGGGACGGTGGGGCGGGAAAGTGTACGGACGGCGGCGAGGTACCGGGCGGCGCGCGCGAGGTTCGCGCCGGTCGGCGGGAATGTCGGCGGGGGCGGTCTGCGGCGTCGCCCGCGCGCGTACCTTGCCGTCCCGTGTAAGCGCTTACGCACCATGACCGCTTCCCCGCGCATCGCCTACTTCTGCATGGAGTACGGCCTCGACGACGCCCTCAAGCTCTACGCCGGCGGCCTCGGCATCCTCGCCGGCGACCACCTCAAGGGCGCCGCCGACCTCGGCCTGCCGCTCGTCGGCCTGGGCATCCTCTGGAAGCAGGGCTACGTCCGCCAGACGATCGACCCCGACGGCGTGCCGGCCGACACCTACCGCAGCCACGTCTACGGCCCGCCCGAGGTGACCGACACCGGCGTCGAGGTGACCGTCCCGATCCAGGGCGACGACGTGCGCGTGAAAGTGTGGACGACGACGGCGCACGGCAACGTCCCGCTCTACCTGCTGGACACCGACCTGCCCGGCAACCCGCACGCGACGACGACGTGGCAGCTCTACGGCGGGACGCCCGAGGTGCGCGTCGCGCAGGAGATCGTCCTCGGCGTCGGCGGCGTGCGCGCGCTCCGCGCGCTGGGCCACGAGGTCGACGTCTACCACTTCAACGAGGGCCACGCGCTGCTCGCGGCCGTCGAGCTGATCCGCGAGAAGATGGCCGACGGCGCGAGCCTGGAGGCGGCGCAGGCCGCGACCAAGCAGGAGGTCGTCTTCACGACGCACACGCCGGTCCCCGAAGGCAACGAGACGCACTCGCTGGACCGCCTCCTCTACGTCGGCGCCGACCTCGGGCTGGGCGCCGACTGGCTGGCGTCGGTCGGCGGCGACCCGTTCAACATGACCGTCGGCGCGCTGCGCCTGAGCCGCGCGGCCAACGGCGTCGCCCAACTCCACGGCGAGACGGCGCGGGCGATGTGGGCGCACGTCCCGGAGGCGCCCGCCATCGGCGCCATCACCAACGGCATCCACCGCCCGACGTGGACCGACCCCGAGATGAGCCGCCTCGCCGACGAGGGCTCCGACGACGAGCTCTGGGCGCGCCACCGGACGCACAAGCAGGCCCTCGTCGACTACGTCGAGGCAAAGACCGGCCAGCGACTGCGCACGGATCGGCTGCTCGTCGGCTTCGCGCGACGCGCGGTCGCCTACAAGCGTGCGCCGCTGCTCTTCCAGGACACCGAGACCATCGCGCCGCTGCTGGAGAGCGGTCGGCTCCAACTCGTCTTCTCGGGCAAGAGCCACCCGCTCGACCAGGGCGGACGCGACATCGTGGGCACGCTCGTCGAGATGACGCGCCGCTACCCGCACGCCGTCGCCTTCGTGCCGGACTACAGCATGGAGACCGGCCGCATCCTCACGCGCGGGGCCGACGTCTGGCTCAACAACCCGCGCCGCCCGCAGGAGGCCTCCGGCACGTCCGGCATGAAGGCCGCGATGAACGGCGTCCTCAACGCGAGCACGCTCGACGGCTGGTGGCCCGAGGCCTGTCGCGACGGCGTCAACGGCTGGCAGATCGGCGGCGGCTTCGAGAGCGACGACCTCGCGGTGCTCGACGCCCACGACCTCGCGGCGCTCGTCGAGACGATCGCCGGCCGCATCGTGCCGACGTACTACGACGACCACGACACGTGGAGCGCGATGATGCGCGCGTCGATCCGCGACACGCGCGACGCGTTCTCGGTCGAGCGGATGCTGCGCGAGTACGTCGAGCAGCTGTACACGGCCTGACGCGGGGGCGCCCCGTCGGCGCGACGCCGGGCCGGTGACGCGCGTCACCGGCGCACCGCGAGTTCATTCCGCCGGGCGCCGGACGGTTCTAGCTTGGCCGTCTTTCACGCGCTCCACCTCGTCCATGTGCGGCATCGTCGGCTACATCGGCACGCGTCGCGCCAGCGACCTGCTCATCACCGGCCTCAAGCGGCTCGAGTACCGCGGCTACGACTCGGCCGGCGTGGCCGTGCTCAACGGCACGCTCCACGTCCGCAAGAAAGAGGGCAAGGTGGACGAACTCGCGGGGCTGCTCAAGACGCAGCCCGTCGAGGGCACCGTCGGCGTCGGGCACACGCGCTGGGCCACGCACGGCGCGCCGAGCGACCTCAACGCGCACCCGCACACGTCGCGCGACGGCCGCTTCGCGATCATCCACAACGGGATCATCGAGAACTACGCCGCGCTCAAGGCGACGCTCGCGGCCAAGGGCTACACGTTCGACAGCCAGACCGACACCGAGGTGCTCGCGCACTTCATCGACGACGTGCAGCGCGAGACCGGCCTGCCGTTCGCCGAGGCCATCCGCCAGGCGCTGACGCAGGTCGAGGGCGCCTACGGGCTCGTGGGCATCCACCGCGACGAGCCCGACCAGCTGGTGGTCGCCCGCAACGGCAGCCCGCTGCTGCTGGGCGTCGGCGACGGCGAGCACTTCATCGGCAGCGACGCCAGCCCGTTCATCGAGTTCACGCGGAACGTGGTGTACCTCAACGACGGCGAGATGGCGGTCGTCCGCGCCGACGGCTACGAGGTGACCAGGATCGAGGGCGGCGACGTCGCGCCGGTGGTCCACGAGCTGGAGTGGGACCTCGAGCAGATCGAGAAGGGCGGCTACGAGCACTTCATGCTCAAGGAGATCATGGAGCAGCCGGAGTCGCTCACCAACGCCATGCGCGGCCGCGTGCGCGTGGACGAGGGGCGCGTGAAGCTCGGTGGGCTGGCCGACGTGCTGCCGCGCATCGTCGGCGCCGACCGGATCCTCATCTGCGCCTGCGGCACGAGCTGGCACGCGGGCCTCGTCGGCGAGTACCTCATCGAGCGCTTCGCGCGCATCCCGGTCGAGGTCGAGTACGCGAGCGAGTTCCGCTACCGCGACCCCGTGTTGAACGCGAACGACGTGGTGGTGGTCATCTCACAGAGCGGCGAGACGGCCGACACGCTCGCGGCGGTCCGCCAGGCGAAGGCCGCCGGCGTGCTCACCATCGGCCTCGTCAACGCCGTCGGCAGCACGATCGCGCGCGAGACCGACGCGGGCGTCTACCTCCACGCCGGGCCCGAGATCGGCGTCGCCAGCACCAAGGCGTTCACGGCGCAGGTGCTGGTGCTGGCGCAGATCGCGCTGCTGCTCGGCCACGAGCGCGGCCGGCTCTCGGACGACGACATGCGCCACCACCTCCAGGCGCTCGCGGCGATCCCCGAGCAGGTGCGCGAGGTCCTCGCCGGCGCCGAGACGATCCGCCAGATGGCGCGCGACTACCGCTTGGCAAGCAACTTCCTCTACCTCGGGCGCGGCGTCAACTTCCCCGTCGCGCTCGAGGGCGCGCTCAAGCTCAAGGAGATCTCCTACATCCACGCCGAGGGCTACCCGGCGGCCGAGATGAAGCACGGCCCGATCGCGCTCATCGACGCCTTCATGCCAGTGGTCTTCATCGCCACGCGCGAGGCGAGCTACGAGAAGGTGGTCTCCAACATCGAGGAGGTCGTCGCCCGCGGCGGCAACATCCTCGCCATCACCGACCACGGCAATCGTGGCCTCGACGGCCTCGCCGAGTACGTCGTCGAGATCCCCAAGACGCTCGACGCCTTCGAGCCGCTGCTCACCGTCGTGCCGCTGCAGCTGCTGTCCTACTACGTCGCCGTGATGCGCGGCGCCGACGTGGACATGCCCCGCAACCTCGCCAAGAGCGTCACGGTGGAGTAGCGCGCCGCATGCGGCGGCGGGGATGGGGGATCGGGAATGGGGTATGGGGGGAAGGCGGCCTTTCCACTCTCCGTTTCTGCCTCCCCATTCCCCATCCCTCATTCCCCATCTCCCCGATGATCCGCCCCGACGCCCTCGCCGCCCTCGACACGCGATACCGCGCCGTCTCGGACGCTCTCGCGTCGCCGGACGTGGACCCGAAGGCGATGGCGCGCCTCGGGCGCGAGCTGGCCGCGCTGGAGCCGGCCGTCGCCGCCGCTGCGCGCTACCACGCGCTCGTGCAGGAGGTGGCCGACCTCCGCGAGATGGCCGCCGGCGACGACGCCGAGATGGCCGAGCTGGCGGAAATGGAGCTGGACGAGAAGCAGGCCGCGCTCGCCGAGGCCGAGGCGACGCTGGAGGAGGCGCTCATCCCGCGCGACCCCGAGGACGCGCGCGACGCCATCGTCGAGATCCGCGCCGGCACCGGCGGCGACGAGGCCGCGCTCTTCGCCGGCGACCTCTACGACATCTACCAGAAGGTGGCGTCGGCGCACGGCTGGCGCGTCGAGCCGATGGACCTCTCGCCGGGCACCGCCGGCGGCTTCCGCGAGATCACGTTCGCGCTCAAGGGCGACGGCGTGTTCGGGACGATGAAGTTCGAGTCGGGCGTCCACCGCGTGCAGCGCGTGCCGGCGACCGAGAGCCAGGGCCGCATCCACACCAGCGCGGCGACCGTCGCGGTCCTGCCCGAGGCCGAGGAGGTGGACGTGGAGCTGCGCATGCAGGACGTGCGCGTGGACGTCTACCGCTCGTCCGGCCCCGGCGGCCAGTCGGTCAACACCACCGACAGCGCGGTGCGCCTGACGCACGAGCCGACGGGCCTCGTCGTCGCGATCCAGGACGAGAAGAGCCAGCTCAAGAACAAGGAGAAGGCGTTCCGGGTGCTCCGCAGCCGCCTCTACCAGCTCGAGCGCGACCGCATCGACGCCGAGCGCAGCGCCGCGCGCAAGGAGCAGGTCGGCTCGGGCGACCGCTCGGCCAAGATCCGGACCTACAACTGGCCGCAGGGCCGCGTGACGGACCACCGGCTGGAGGGCGACGACAAGAACCACGCGCTCCACACGATCCTCGCCGGCGACCTCGAGCCCATCTTCCGCGCGCTCCGCCTCGCCGAGCGCAAAGCGCGGCTGGACGACGCGGCGTGAGCACCGCCGCCTCCGGCGGTTCGTGAGCACCGCCGCCGGCGGCGGCTCGTGAGCGTGTGGGCATGGGAGCGGGTGCGCACCGTGCTGCGCACTCCGCCCACTTGCCCCCACGCTCACCTGCTTCTTCGCCCGCGCTTCGCCGGGCGGGCGGCGGCGCGCGTCTAGCTTGCCGGCTCCGCCCTGCCCGTCCCGAGCCACGTGCCGGGGCGGGCATACGTTTCACTTCACGTATCCCACAGGGTCACCCCCATGGCAGAGACGAACGGGGCCGCCACGGCCTCCGGCGCCGACGCGGCGCCGATGTACGAGTTGATGTACATCATCAACCCGGTGCTCAACGAGGAGCAGACGAAGGACATCGTGCAGCGCGTGACGGCGTACCTGTCGGACAACGGCGCGGCCGTCGAGCAGGTCAACGAGACGGGCAGCCAGCGCCTGGCCTACCCCATCGAGAAGAAGCGCAACGGCTACTACGTGGTCGTCAACTTCCGCCTCGGCGCGCCCGACGTGCTGCCGAAGCTCGACCGCGCGCTCCGCATCAACGACGACATCATGCGGCACCTCATCCTGCGCTACGACGCCAAGATGCAGCGCCACTACGACAAGGTCCGCTCGGGCGTCGAGATGCCCGTCGTGAAGGCCAACGTCACGCAGCCCACCGCCTAACGCACCGCCATGTCCGAAGTCCTCCCCACTGACCTCGAGTCCACCCCCGCTCCGCTGAGCGCCGAGGACCCCACGCAGGTCGAGCAGATCCAGAGCGAGGCCGCGCCGCGCGCCGTGAGCCCCGAGCTCGCCGCCGTGCTGACCGCCGCCTCGGACCCCGAGAACCTCGAGCGCATCGCCGCGCCGGGCGCCCAGCGCCAGAAGCTGCGCTGCCCGTTCGTCGCCGCCGGCGTCGAGTACATCGACTACAAGGACACCGAGACGCTCAAGCAGTATGTGAACGAGCAGGGCAAGATCCTGCCCGGCCGCATGTCCGGCGTCTCGGCCAAGTTCCAGCGTCAGCTCACGACGGCCATCAAGCGCGCCCGCCACGTGGCGCTGCTGCCGTTCGTGGCCGACAACGTCAAGTAGCCCCGCCTCCTCCGATGAAAGTCATCCTGACCGAAGACCACGACACCCTCGGCGCGAAGGGCGACGTCGTGGAGGTGAAGCCCGGCTACGGCCGCAACTACCTCCTGCCGCGCCGCCTCGCGGTGGTCGCCACCAAGAGCGCCGTCAAGCAGTACGCCGAGGAGCGCAAGCAGGCGGCGCACAAGATCGCCGCCGCGCGCCAGACCGCCGAGGGCGTCGCCGCCCGCCTCTCGGGCACCGAGGTCCTGATCTCGGCCCGCACCGGCGAGATGGACCGCCTCTTCGGCACCGTCACCGCCCAGCAGGTGGCCGACGCGCTCGCCGAGAAGGGCTTCGACGTGGACCGCCGCAAGGTGAGCCTCCGCGAGGAGATCCGCACGACGGGCACCTACACGGCCGTCGTCCGCCTCGCGGCCGACCTCACGGCCGACGTGACCGTCAAGGTCGTCTCCGAGAACGCGCCCGAGGGCGCCGAGACGGAGACCGTCGCCGAGGACGCTGAGGCGTAGGGAATTGGGAATGGGGGATGGGGAATGATCTCCCTCTCGCGTCCCTCGCCGGATCCGAACCGCGCGCCATCGGGCAGACCGTGCCCGGTGGCGCGCGTGCCTTTTCCCCATCCCTCAGTCCCGGCGGCGCGCATGCGCCGCATTCCCCGGCCGTAGTCCTCACGGACCACGCGGGGGCGGGCGCCGCCGGCTAGCTTCGGCCGATGACCCGTGCGTGGACCTACCTGCAGGAGCGATTCCCGCTGCCCGCCCACGGGCCGCTCGTGGCGGCATTCGCCGGCGGCATCGTCTGCGCGAGCGCCGGCCTGCGCGGCGGCACGCCGGGGTGGGACGTCTTCGCCGTCGCCGCCGTCATCGCGCTGGGCTCGTTCTTCCTGCTCCGCGTGGCCGACGAGCACAAGGACGCCGAGCGCGACCGCACGTACCAGCCCGAGCGCCCCGTCCCGCGCGGACTCGTCACGCTCCGTGAGCTGCGCGTGGCGGCGCTCGCCGTCGGCGCGATGCAGGCACTCGCGGCGGCGTGGCTCGACGTGCGCCTCGTCGGCGCGCTGGTGCTGCTCTGGGCGTGGATGGCGCTGATGACGGCCGAGTTCTTCGTGCCGCGCTGGCTGGAGGCGCGTCCGCTGGCGATGCTCGCGCTGCACGGGCTCGTCGTGCCGGCGATCGACGGCGTGGCGGTCGCGGCCGACGTGCTGGCGCACGACGCGGCGGTGCCGCTCGGCGTCGCGTGGCTCGTCGGCGTCGGCTACTTCGGGGGCAACGTGGTCGAGATCGGACGCAAGGTGCGCGCGCCGTCCGACGAGATCCCCGGCGTGGCGACCTACTCGGGCGCGTGGGGACGTCCGCGCGCGCTCGCGGCATGGGCGGCGGCCGTGACGCTCTCGGCGGCGTGCGGGACCGGCGTGCTCGTCGCTCAGGACAGCGCGCTCGTCCTCGTCGGCGCCGTCTGGGTGGCGGCGGCGGCCGTCATCGGCATCGCGGCGAGCGGGGGCGACGCGCCCGGCGCCGGGCGCCGCGTCGAGGCCGCGGCGGGCGTCTGGACGCTCGCGCTCTACCTCACCGTCGGGCCGCTGGCCCTCTGGATCGGATGACCGACCTCGTGCGCACTGACCCCGCCACGGCCGACGCGGCGACGTGGGGCGGCAAGGGCGCCGCGCTGGCGCGGCTGATCGTCGCCGGCCTGCCGGTGCCGCCGCTGGCGGCCGTCCCGCCGGCGGCGTTCGACGCGAGCCTGACCGACGTACATCGCGCCGCGCTGGACGCCGCCGCTCGTGGCGTTCTCGCACCCGACGACCTGGCCGCCGCGCTCGCTGACCTCACGCCGTCGCCGGCGGTCGTCGACGCGATCCGCGCGGCCGTTGAGGCACTCGGCGCGGAGCGGCTGGCGGTCCGCTCGTCGGCGCCCGACGAGGACGGCGCCGAGCACGCCTTCGCCGGCCAGCTGGAGTCGTTCCTCGGCGTCGCACCCGACGACGTGCCGGCGCGCGTGGCCGACGTCTGGCGCAGCGCCTTTGCGCCGCGCGTGTGGGCGTACCGCACGGCGCGCGGCATCGCCGGCGCGCCGCGTCCTCCGGCCGTGCTGCTCCAGCCGGTCGTGGACGCGCGCGCCGCCGGCGTCGCCTTCACCGCCGACCCCGTCACCGGCGACCGCGCGACGTGCGTCGTGGCGGCCGTCCACGGCCTCGCCTCGGCGCTCGTCGACGGCCGCGCCGACGCCGAGACGCTCCGCGTGGACGCCGACGGGCGCGTCACGAGCCGGACGCCGGCCGACCAGCCGGCGATGGATCGTCCCGCCGCCGACGGGGGCGTCACTGAGGTTCCGGCACCCGGTGGCGACGTGCTGTCCGACGCCGAGGCCGCCGCCGTCGCCGCGCTCGCGCGCCAAGCCGAGTCCGCCTTCGGCGCCCCGCAGGACGTCGAGTGGGCGCTCGAACGCGCCGCCGATGGCGCGGCCGACGGCGCGCTCTGGTGCGTCCAGTCGCGTCCGATCACGACGCTGGCGCGGGAGGCCAGCGGGGAGCGGGGAGCAGGGAGCGCGGAAACGACGGCGGTCGATGCGAGCCCGTCGCTCCCCCCGCTGGCCGCTGGCCGCTCCCCGCTCCCCCACACCCGTCTCTGGGACAACAGCAACATCGCCGAGAGCTACGGCGGCGTCACGACGGCGCTCACGTTCTCGTTCGCGCGGCCCGCCTACGCGGCCGTCTACCGCGCGTTCGTGCGACTGCTGCGCGTGCCCGAGGCGCGCGTCGCGGCCGAAGACGCCACGTTCGAGCAGATGATCGGGCGGATCGACGGGCGCGTCTACTACAACCTCGGCTCGTGGTACCGCGTGCTGGCGCTGCTGCCGGGCTACCGCCTCAACGCGCCGATGATGGAGGGCATGATGGGCGTGCGCGAGCCGATCCCCGACGCGCTGCGTCCGGCGCCGCCGGCCGTCGGGCGCCTGCGCGACGCGCTCGACCTCGCCGGCTCGGCGTGGGGCCTCGTCGCCGCCCGCGTCGGGCTCGCCCGCCTGCGGCGCGACTTCTACGTGCGCCTCGACGGCGCGCTGGCCGTCGGGCCGGACGCCGTCGCGGCGATGCCGCTCGACGCGCTCGCCGCCCACTACCGCCACGTCGAGGCGCAGCTGCTCGACCGGTGGGACGCGCCGCTGGTCAACGACTTCCTCGCGATGATCGCCTTCGGGACGGCCGGCAAACTGGCCGAGCGCTGGGTCGGGCCGGGCGCGCTCGGCGGGCTCCTCGCCGGCGACGGCGACGTGATCTCGGCCGAGCCCGCGCGGCGCGTCCACGCCATGGCCGCGTCCGTCGCCGGCGACCCCGACGCCGTCGCGCGCCTCCGCGCCGGCGACGGCGCGCCGCTGGGCGACGCGCTGGCCGACTACCTCGTCCGCTTCGGCGACCGCTGCCTCGACGAGCTCAAGCTGGAGAGCCCGACGCTGGCCGACGACCCCGCACCGCTCCTGCACGCCGTCGCGGCGACGGCCGAGCGGATGGCCGCCGGGGCCGTCCCGCCGCCCGGCGACGCCGAGGCCGAGGTGCGGCGCGCCGCCGAGGCGCGGATGCGCGACGCACTCGCCGGCCACCCGCTGCGGCGGCTCGTCTTCGGCGCCGTGCTGCGCGAGGCGCGCGCGCGCGTGCGCGACCGCGAGAACCTGCGCTTCGAGCGGACGCGCGTCTTCGGGCACGCCCGCGCCATCGTCCGCGCGATGGGCGCGCGCCTCGCCGAGGCCGGACGCCTCGACCGGGCCGACGACGTGTTCCACCTCGACCTCGCGGACCTCCTCGGCGCTGCCGACGGGACCGCGACGAGCGTCGACGTGCGCGGCCTCGCGGCGGTCCGCCGCGCCGAGACCGAGGCGTTCCGCGCGATGCCGCCGCCGCCGGACCGCTTCACGACCGACGGCGACGTGCTGACGGCGCCGCGCGTCCCGACCGCCGCCGCGCCGGCCGTCACCGGCGAGGTGCGGACGGGCCTCGGCTGCTGCCCCGGCGTCGTCGAGGGGCCGGTGCGCGTCGTGCGCGACCCGCGCGGCGTCACGCTGGAGCCGGGGACGATCCTCGTCGCGGAGCGGACCGACCCGGGCTGGATCCTCCTCTTTCCCGCGTGCGCGGGGCTCGTCGTGGAGCGCGGGAGCCTGCTCTCGCACTCGGCCATCGTCGCGCGCGAGCTGGGCCTGCCGGCCGCGGTGTCGGTCGCCGGCGCGACGGCGTGGCTGGCCGACGGCGACCGCGTCCGCCTCGACGGCGCCACCGGCCGCGTCGAGCGGCTGTCGTGAGGTACGCTGCCGGACCGCTCGTCGCCCACCTGCGCGAGGCCATCGCGCTCAACCGGGCGCGGCGGGCGGAGTACGCAGCCGTCGGCGGGTGGCGCGCGGGCGTCCTGTCGCGGCTCCTCGTCGGCGCCGAGCGGGCGTTGGTGCCGGCGGCACGGGCGCTCGACCGGCAGGCCGCGCCGTTCGAGCGCGCGGGCGTCCCCGTCGTGAGCGGCGCGCTGCGTCCGATGACCGAGGCGCCGCCGGCGGACGCGCCGGTGGTCCACGTCGCCGGCGACGCGCGCCGGGCGCGTCGCGTCGCCGCGCGGGCACTGGGTCCGGCGGTGCGTGACGCGCGGCGACACGTCCGCCACAAGCGGTTCGCCGAGGCCGGCGACGTGCTCGCCGGCGCGGCGCGCGAGCTTCGTCGGGTGGAAGCGGACGCGCGCGTGCATCTTGCGCTCGCCGAGCACGTCGTGGCGAGCGCCGCCGTCGCGTCGCGCGTCGGCGCCATGTGCGCCGGGGCCAGCGGCGGACGCTCGGCGCCGGTGACGGCGCGCTTCGTGCGCGGCCACCTCGCGCTCGTCGGCCTCGCGCTCCGGCTCGACGCGGCTGCGCACGCCGTCCGCGCCCGTGGCTGCGGGCTCTTCGTCCACGACCTCCCGCCCGTCCGTGCCTGAGACCATCGCCGACCGCGCCGACTTCTCGGACCTCCGCTACGCCCAGGTGTGGGAGGACGCCGACGTGCTCGCCGAGGCGCTCGCCGTGCGGCCCGGCGACCGCGTGCTGTCCATCGCCTCGGCCGGCGACAACGCGCTCGCATTGCTCGCCGAGGGCGGCGCCGATGGTCCGCGCGAAGTCGTCGCCGTGGACCTCAGCCCGGCGCAGCTGCATGCGCTGGCGCTCCGCGTCGCGGCCTTCCGAACGCTGGAGCACGCCGAGATCCTCGAACTCGTCGGCTCGCGCCCGAGCGCGCGCCGCGCCGACCTCTACGCGCGCCTCCGCCCGGCGCTGGACGCCGACGCGCGGCGCTTCTGGGACGCGCGCGACGTGTCCGCCGGCGTCGGTCACACGGGGCGTTTCGAGCGCTACTTCGCGCGCTTCCGCCAGATCGTGCTGCCGCTGACGCAGACGCGCGGGCGCGTGGCGACGCTCCTCGCCGGCGGCGGGACGCCCGAGGGCCGCCGCGCGTGGTACGACGCACACTGGGCCAACCGACGCTGGCGCGCCCTCTTCCGCGTCGCCGCCGGACGCGCCGCGCTCGGCGCCGCGCGCGATCCGCGCTTCTTCGACCACGTCGGCGCCGACGTGCCGGTGGCCGACCGCATCGCGGCGCGCGTCCGCGAGGCCGTCACCGCGACCGACCCGGCGGACAACCCCTACCTGCACTGGATCCTGACGGGGCACCACGGCGCGGCGCTCCCGCGCTACCTGCGGCCGGAGTCGTTCGAGACGATCCGCGACCGGCTGGACCGCCTCACGCCGCACCTCGGCGCGCTGGAGCACCTCGACGGCGCGCCCTTCGACGCGTTCAACCTGTCGGACGTCTTCGAGTACCTCGCGCCGCCGGACGCCGACGCGCTCTTCGCGACCGTCGCCAGCCTCGCCGCGTCCGGTGCGCGCGTCGCGTGGTGGGACCTCCTCGCCGAGCGTCGTCCGCCGCCGGCCGTTCCGCTGGCCGAGGACGCCGCACTCGGCGCGCGGCTGCACGCCGCCGACCGGGCGCCGTTCTACCGCGCGTTCCACGTCGCCGTGCGGACGTGACCGGGCGTGACCCGGCGAGCGGCGCGGCCTACCTTCGGGCCATGCCTCGCCTCCCGATGACTCCTCCGGCCGAGCGCCGCGCCGGCCGTGGGTGAGTGGCCCGAGGCCACGCCCGCCGTGCTGCCCCCGTGGGCGGCCATCGGCGTCGTGCTCGGCGTGCTCGGGCTGACGATGCTGGCCGTGCGGAGCGTCCAGCGCCGGCGCGGCCTCCCGCCCGAGAGCGCGCGCAAGGCCATCCACATCGCGATGAGCATCGTCGCGCTGTCGCTGCCGTGGCTCTTCGACGACGCCGGGCCGGTGCTGCTGCTGGCCGTGCTCGCCGTCGGCGCGATGGCGGCGGTGCGCTGGGTGCCGGCGCTGCGCGGGAGCGTCGGGCAGGTGCTCCACCGGGTCGACCGCCCGACGAGCCTCGGCGACATGGCCTTCCCGGTCGCCATCGCGGTCCTCTACGTGCTGACGGCCGACAGCCCGGTGCTGTACGCGATCCCGCTGCTGCTGCTGGGGCTGGCCGACGCCGGCGCGGCGCTCGTCGGCGCGAGCTACGGGCGCGCGAGCTACGCGACCGTCGAGGGCGCCAAGAGCCGCGAGGGGTCGGTCGCGTTCGCGCTGATCGCGTTCCTGTGCGTGCACGTCCCGCTGCTGCTGGCGACGCCGGTCGGGCGCCCCGAGAGCCTCTGGGTGGCCGCCATCGTGGCCGTGCTGGCGACGATCGTCGAGGCCGTCTCGTGGCGGGGGCTGGACAACCTGTTCGTCCCGCTCGGCGCCTACGCCGTGCTCGTCCGCCTGCTGACGCTGGATGCGACGGCGCTCGCCGGCCACGCGGCGGTCCTCGCCCTGCTGCTCGCCGCGAGTGCGCTGCTGCGGCGCGAGGCGACCGTCGGTGGCGCCGGCGTCGGTGGCGTGGCGCTCGTCGCTTACCTCGCGTGGGCGCTCGGCGGGGCGGCGTGGCTGCTGCCGCCGGCGCTCCTCTACCTGCTCTATACGCGGATCTGGCCCGCCGCGCGCGAGGCGGACGGCCTGCCGCACGACGGCGCGCGACGCCCGCACACGGTCCAGAACGTCTTCTCGGTCGCCGCCGTCGGTGTGCTGTGGCTGGTGGCGGCGCGCACCACCGGCGCCGACCTGCTCTTGCCGTACGCGCTCGCGTGGGGCGCCCACCTCGCCTTCCTCGGCGTCGAGCGGATGCGCGTGGCGCGTCCGCGCTGGACGCCGGCGCAGCTCGCGTGGCGGGCGGCGTGGCGCGCCGCGCTCGTCGCCGTCGCGCCGGTGCTGGCGGTGTGGGCGCTGCGCGGCGCACTCGGCACGTCCGCCCCGCCGACGGCCGCCGTCGCCGGGGCCGCCGCCGCCGCCGGGCTCGTCGCCACCGGACTCGCGGCGTGGGCGCTCGCGCGCTGGACGCCCCTGCTCGACGGTGCGGGCGAGTTCGAGCGGCGCCTCTGGCGGTCGTCCGTCGTCGCACCGCTCTCGGCGCTCGGCCTGCTGGCGACGTGGCTCCGCTGATCGTCACCGATCCCGGCGCGCTGCCGCCGTCGGGCGCCGTCGAGGCGCTCGCGCCGGCGGCGTGGGCCGCGACGCGCCCCGACCTCCACCTCGTGCTCGCGCCGGACGGCGCGACGCGCGCGCGCCTGAGCGTGTGGCACGCGCGCCCTGTGCCGGTTCCGCCGGGGACGTTCGCGGGGGATCCGCCGACGGCGGCCGTCGTCGGCCACGCGGCGTGGACTGACCCCGCCGACGGCGCCGTGCTGCTCGCCCACGCGCGGCAGTTGCTGGCCGACCTCGGCGCGACGCATGTCGTCGGGCCGATGGACGGCTCGACGTGGCACGCCTACCGCGTCGTGACCGACGCCGCGCCGTCGGGCGGCGCGACCGAGCCGCCGTTTGCGATGGAGCCGGCCCCGCCGCCGGCCGTCGCCGAGGCCTTCGCCGCCGACGGCTTCGCGCCGGTGGCGCGCTACCTCTCGGCGCGCGTGGACACGCTGGCCGACGAGTCGGCGCGCGTCGCCGAGCGGCGGCGCCTCTTCGCGTCGCGCGGCCTCACGTTCGTGCCGGCCGACGACCTCGGCGCCGCGCTCGACGACATCTACGTGATCTCGGTCGCCGCCTTCGCGAGCAACGCCTTCTACACGCCGCTCCCGCGCGACGCCTTCCTCGCGACCTATCGTCCGCTGCTGCCGCACGTGGACCCGCGCCTCGTCCGCTTCGCGCGCGACGCCGACGGGCGGGCCGTCGCGTTCGCGTTCGGCGTGCCGGACCTCGCGCAGGCGGCGCGCGGCGAGGCCGTGGACACCGTCATCGTCAAGACGATCGCCGTGGACCCCGCGCGGCGCGCCGCCGGCGCGGGCAGCGCGCTCGTCGGCGAACTGCACGAGGCCGCGCGCCTCGCCGGCTACCGCCGCGCCATCCACGCGCTGATGCACGAGGCCAACGCGAGCACGCGCATCTCGGCGCACACCGCGCGCCCGATGCGCCGCTACGCCCTCCTCGGCCGGATGGTGGGTACGGGGCGAGGAGCGAAGGGCGAGGGGTGGGGCCCGTCGCAGGCCGGCGAACGCGCTGATCTCCTCGCTCCTCGCCCCTCACCCCTCGCTCCGTGAACGTCGTCTCGCTCTTCCGCGCGCAGGCCGAGGCGCGGCCGGGCGCCGACGCGCTCGTCGGCGCGGATGGCCGCCGCGTGACGTACGCGGCGCTGGAGCGCGCGGCGGCGCGCGGCGCGGCGCAGCTCGCGGCGTCGGGCCTCCGCCCCGGCGACGCCGTGCTGCTGCTGGTGCCGGTCTCGGTGGCACTCTACGAGGCGCTCGCGGCAGTCCTCCGCGCGGGGTGCGTGGCCGTCGTGCTGGACCCCGGCGCCGGGCGCGACCACGTCGAGCGCTGCTGCCGGATGCGTCCGCCCGACGCCTTTCTCGGCTCTCCGAAGGCGCACCTGCTGCGCGCGCTCGTGCCGGGCGTGCGACACATCCCGCGCCGGTTCGTCGCCGGCGGGTGGGCGCCCGGCGCCGAGCGGTGGGGCAGGGGGGAGGCTGAGACGCCGGTGACGCCGCGCGCCGAGAACGACCCCGCGCTGCTGACGTTCACGAGCGGGACAACCGGCGCGCCGCGCGCGGCGGTCCGCACCCACGGCCTGCTCGCCGCGCAGCACGCGGCGCTCGCCGAGGCGCTCGCGCTCGCGCCGGGGCAGGTGGACCTCGCGACGCTGCCGGTGGTCGTCCTCGCGATGCTCGCGTCGGGCGTCACGACCGTCCTCGCCGACGCCGACCTCCGCCGGCCGGGCGACGTGGACGGCGCGCGCCTCGCCCGGCAGATCGCCCGCGAGGGCGTGACGCGGATGGCCGCCTCGCCGGCTCTCGTCGAGCGTCTGCTCGACGCGCCGGGCGCACTCGTCGGGATGCGCCGCGTGGACGCCGGCGGCGCGCCGGTCTTCCCGGATCTCCACGCGCGCCTCGCGGCGGCCGTCCCGGAGGCCGTCGCCGTCTACGGCTCGACCGAGGCCGAGCCGATCGCGCACGCCGGCCCGCCGTCGGACGCCGACCGCGCGCGCACCGCGGCGGGCGGCGGGCTGCTGGCCGGGACGCCGGTCCCGCAGGTGCGCGTGCAGGTCGTGCGGGCGCGTCCGGGCGAGCCGCTCGGTCCGTACGCGCCCGAGGCGTGGGCCGATGAGGCGTTGCCGGCGGGCGTCGTCGGTGAGATCGTCGTTGCCGGCGCGCACGTCGTTCCGGGCTACCTCGGCGGCGAGGGCGACGCCGAGGCCAAGATCACGGTCGGCACCCCGGATGGCGGGACGGAGCGCTGGCACCGGACCGGCGACGCCGGCGCGTTCGACGCCGACGGGCGCCTCTGGCTGGCGGGACGCGCGGCGCACGGCGCGGCGCTCCCCGACGGGCGCGTCGTCTACCCGCTCCAGGTCGAGGCCGCGCTCCGCGAGGCGACGGGCCTCCGCGCGGCGTTCCTCGTCCACGGCGAGCGGCGGACCCTCGCAGTCGTGGCGCTCGGTGACCCCGGCCTCGCGGCGCGGGTCACCGGCGCGGTGCCGTGGGCGGCCGTCGAGCGCATCGTGGCCGTGGAGGCGCTGCCGGTGGACCGCCGCCACAACGCCAAGGTGGACGTCGCCGCGCTCCGCGCGACCCTCGACGGCCGGTGATTGGGCTCGCGATCTAACAGGCCTGCGCGCCCGACGCAGCGTCGGCCAGGCGCTCGGTCCACGCCTGGTGGATCTCCTCGAAGATGCGGTCGAGCGGCTCCTCGATGTCCCAGCCCGGATAGTGGGCACGTGCCTTCGACAGGTCGGAGATGTAGCAGATGTGGTCGCCGACGCGGTTCTGGTCGCTGTAGGTGTAGTTCATCGGCTTGCCCGAGAGCGCCTCGGCCTTGGCGAAGGCCTCCAGCATCGAGACCGAGTTCTCGCGCCCGCCGCCGAGGTTGTAGACCTCGCCGGCGCGCGGCGCCTCGATGAACCGCTCGATGAACCGGGCGACATCGGCCGAGGCGATGTTGTCGCGCACCTGCTTGCCCTTGTAGCCGAAGACGGTGTACGGGCGACCCTCAACGTTGCAGCGGATGAGGTAGCTCAGGAAGCCGTGCAGCTCGACGCCGGCGTGCGCCGGGCCGGTGAGACAGCCGCCGCGGAGCGCCACGGTCGGCATGTTGAAGTAGCGGCCGTACTCCTGCACCATCACGTCGGCCGCCACCTTGCTCGCGCCGAAGAGCGAGTGCGTGGACGCGTCGATGCGGAACGTCTCGGCGATGCCGTCGGCATAGGCGGGGTCCGCGTAGTCCCACCGCGTCTCGGTCTCGACGAGCGCCAGCTCGTTGGGGGCATCGCCGTAGACCTTGTTGGTGCTCATGTGGGCGAACGGCGCCTCGGGGGCCGAACGGCGAGCGGCTTCGAGCAGATTGAGCGTGCCGGTGGCGTTAGTGTCGAAGTCGTCGAACGGGATGGCCGCGGCGCGGTCGTGGCTCGGCTGCGCGGCGGCGTGGACGATCGCCGTCGGCCGCAGGCGCTCCATCAGGTCGAGGACGCCGGCGCGGTCGCGGATGTCGAGCTCGTGGTGCTCGAAGTCGGCGCCGTAGGTCTCGGTGAGGCGGCGCTGGTTCCAGCGCGTGTCTCCCTCCGGGCCGAAGAACTGGGCGCGCAGGTTGGCGTCCACGCCGTGGACGCGCCAGCCGGCGGCGATGAAGTGCTCGGCGACGGCCGAGCCGATCAGGCCCGAGGAGCCGGTGACGAGGAGCGTGCGGGGGGACGACATGGTGGCGGGTTAGCGGGAGAGGGCGCCGTTGGCACCAGCAGACGTGAGGATGCGCTCGACGCGGTCGGCGATGGACTGGATGGGGAAGGTCGCTTCGGCGTAGGCCCGCGCGGCGGCGCCCATGCGGGCGCGCAGGCCGGCGTCGGCCATCATCTCCTCGGCGGCGGCGAGGAAGCCGTCGTTGTCGGACGGCGGCACGACGAGCCCGGCGCCTTCGCGCGAGACGATGCGTGCGGCGAGGTTCTCCGGCGGGACCGCCAGCAGGATCGGCCGGGCGCCGCAGAGGTAGGCCAGCACCTTGCTCGGCACCGAGAACACGCCGGCGTCCGGCTCGAGCACGGCCACGAGCACATCGGTGGCCGCGAACACGTCCGGCATCTCGGCGAAGGGCTTGTAGCCGCGCACGTCGAGGTGGTCGAGCGACTCCTCGGCGGCCTTCTCGCGCAGGTACTCGGCGCCGGGACCCTGGGAGAGGACCACGACGCGCACCGGACGGCCGTCCACGGATCGTCCGCGGGTCGTCCGCGCGAGGTTCAGCAGCAGGTCCGGGTTGTGCTTCATCGCCAGCGTGCCGGCGTAGAGGAACACGAAGGCGCGGTCGAGGCCGGTCTCGCGGGCCCACGCGTTGTCCGGCGACGCCAGCGGCAGCTCCTCGACGGGCGCCCAGTTCTCGACCGTCTCGACGCGTGCCGGGTCGACGCCCCAGCCGTCGAGGATCGGGCGGAAGTCGTCGGTGATGGGGACGACCCGCGTGCTCGCGCGCAGCTGGCGGGCCTCCATCGCGACGTAGTGGCGACCGATGAGCCCGCCGAGGACGGGGATCTTCTGGCGGAGGAGTCGCTCGGCGGCGATCCCGATGATGTCCTGGAGCCAGAACACGAACGGCGCGGGCGCCGTCGCACGCATCAGGATCTGCTGCGCGTCGAGCGGCGTGTTGGCCGAGAGGACGACATCGGGGCGAAAGTCGGCGGCGAGGCGCGCCAGCCGGTGGCCGTACTCGCGCTCCTGCCGCCAGCGCGTCACGAACGCGTACTTCTGGAGCGGAGCCGCGAGACGAACCGGGGCGACGGTGAACGTCGGTGGGTCGTCCGGCTGAGGCGCCAGCGTGCCCTGCGGGGTCGTCTGCAGGCTGGCGCAGTACGTGTGCAGGACCTCGTGGCCCCGGGCGGCCAACTCGCGCGCCAGCTGGACCGGGTACGGGTACCCGCCGAAGTCGTTCGAGAGGATGCGCATGGGCTCGATGCAGGGAAACGCACCGCGCCCGCCGGAACCGAGATCCAGCGGGCGCGGCGGGGGAGTAGCGCGGGGGAGACTTGAACTCCCGACCTCACGATTATGAGTCGTGCGCTCTAACCAGCTGAGCTACCGCGCCGAAGCGGTCGTCAGGATACGGAGGCGCCACGCGGGCGCCAATCCAAGGTTATGGGAACATCGGTGCCGCCGGCGAGACGCGGCGCCGCGCCGGCCCTTCACCGGGGTTTCGGCGCCGATTCGCGGTCCCGAAGCGTCCGGCGGCGCAGATTGCGCGCTTCGCCCGCCCCGGTTGCGCCGATGCCCACGTCCATCCCGACGCCCACGCGCCGCGAGCACATCCACGCCGCCGGCGCGCCGGCCGCCATCGGACCCTACTGCCACGGCGTGCTCGTCGGCGACACGCTCTACTGCTCGGGCCAGATCGCGCTCGACCCCGCCACCGGCGAGCTCGTCGGCGGCGACATCCAGGACGAGGCCGCGCGCGTGCTCGATAACCTTGGCGCCGTCCTCCACGCGGCGCAGATGGACTTCGAGCACGTCGTGCAGGTCTCGCTCTTCCTCGGCGACATGCGCGACTACGCGCCGGTCAACGAGGTCTACGCGCGCTACTTCTCGGAGGCGCCGCCGGCGCGCGAGGCGATGCAGGTCGGGACGCTCCCGCGCGGCGCGCGCGTCGAGATGTCCTGCATCGCGGTTCGGTAGGCTCGCTGCGCAAGCGCCAGTGGGAAGGATCCGCTTCGCGGAGCCAGTGGCCAGTGGCAGATTCGGTGGTGCGAGCGCTTGCCACTGGCCACTGCCTACTGGCCACTGGCGTCCTCGCCGCCGGCGAGGAGGTACAGCACGGCCATCCGGACGGCCACGCCGTTGGTGACCTGGTCGAGGATGACCGACCGCTCGTGGTCCACGACCTCGCCCGCGAGCTCGACGCCGCGGTTGACCGGGCCGGGGTGCATCACCCAGAGGTCGGGGTGGCGCTCGAGGTGCTCGGGGCGCAGGCCGTAGGTCTCGTGGTACTCGCGCAGCGACGGCGTGAGGCCGACGCCGCCGTCGAGGCGTTCGAGCTGGATGCGGAGCGCCATCGCCACGTCGGCGCCGTCGAGCGCCTCGTCGAGGCGGTCGGTGACGGTGAGCTGGCTCCGGCGCGGGAGGCGGTCGGCGAGCGCGTCCAGCCCGACGGGCTGCATCGTGCGCGGCGCGCAGAAGACGACGTCCGCGCCAAGGGCGGCGAGCGCGTAGAGGTTGGAGCGGGCGACGCGGCTGTGGGCCACGTCGCCGAGGATGGCGACGCGGAGGCCGGTGAAGTCGAAGCCCGCGAGCCCGCCGCCGGCCGCGTCATCGCCGGCGAGGCGGGGGATGGCGAGGTCGGAGAGCGTCAGCGCGTCGAGCAGCGCCTGCGTGGGGTGCTCGTGCTGGCCGTCGCCGGCGTTGACGACCACGCCGTCGATGCAGCGCGTGAGGAAGTGCGGCGCGCCGGCCGAGCGGTGGCGGATCACGGCGACGTCCACCTTCATCGCCTCGATGTTGCGCGCGGTGTCCTTGAGCGTCTCGCCCTTGGAGACCGACGAGCCCGACGCGGCGAAGTTGACGATGTCGGCCGAGAGGCGCTTCTCGGCGAGCTCGAACGAGAGGCGCGTCCGCGTCGAGTTCTCGAAGAACAGGTTGCAGACGGTGATCCCGCGCAGGCTCGGGACGGACTTGATCCGCCGGTCCAGCACCTCGCGGAAGGCGCGCGCGGTGGTGAGGAGCAGACGCACCTCGTCGGCCGGCATCCCGGCCAGCCCGAGCAGGTGGCGCGACGAGAGGCGCGCGGCGACCGGCGGCGCGGGGCGCGGCGTGCTCATGGCGTCGCCCCCGGCGAGGCGTCGCCGGCCGGCTCGACGATCCAGACGCCGTCCTCGCCGTGCAGCTCGCGCAGGCGCACGCGGACCCGCTCGGCGGGCTGTGTCGGCACCACGCGCCCGACGAGGTCCGGCGCGACGGGCAGCTCGCGCAGGCCGCGGTCCACGAACGCGACGAGCCGCACGGACGCCGGCCGCCCGAGGTCGGTCAGCGCGTCGAGCGCCGCGCGCGTCGTGCGGCCGGTGTAGACGACGTCGTCGACGAGGACGACGTGGCGGCCGTCGAGGTCGAACGGGATGTCGGTCGGCTGGACGGCGAGCGTCGGGTGGCGGCGCACGTCGTCGCGGTAGAAGCTGGCGTCGAGCGTCCCGAGCGGGAGGCGGACGCCCTCCCACGCCTCGATGCGGTCGCGCAGGCGCCGCGCGAGCACCACGCCGCGTCGCTGCATCCCGACGACGGCGAGCGCGCCGACGGGCCGCTCGTCGAGGTCCTCGACGAGTTGCCGCGCCAGACGGTCGAGCGTCCGGCCCATGTCGGCCTCGTCCATCAGGTGAGCCTTGACGCGGTCCTCCGGGGGCATGGCCGGAAGGTACCGACGACCCGCGACCGGGTCACCGGCTACATCATCCAGCGCGGCAGCGCGACCATCGCGACCCAGCACAGCACGCCGAGCGCGACGAGCGTGAACGCGATCTCGTCGGCCCACGCCAGCTTGCCCAGCCGGATGAGCATCCACCACCAGTCGTGGTTCTCGTGGCCCATCCCGCCGAGGAGCGGCAGCGCGCGCGCCGGCGCGTCGGCGGCGTAGACGCTCACGTCCACGAAGTTCTGCCCCAGCCAGAGCAGCGACAGCTGCGCGCCCGCGCGGTTGGACCAGTAGACGCCCTGCCACACGAAGAGCGCCGGCAGCGCGAGCTGCAGCACGCTCCCGCCGGCGGCGTGCCACCAGTCGCCGGTCCACGAGAAGACCGCGTGCCCGGCCTCGTGGACGATCAGGTTGAGGCTGTGGACGAGGAACCACGGCAGCCCTGCCGCGCCGCTGCTGCCGTACGGCACCACGAGGAAGTAGGCGGCCACGGGCACGAGCGCCAGCCCGAGGCGGTACTCGGACCAGTCGAACCCGGAGCGGCGGATCGTGGCGGCGCGCATCCGCCCGGTATCGGCCGGCGAGGCGAGCGCGTAACACGCGGCGCGTCGGCAGCGTTACCCTGTCGCGCACCGGGCGAGGGGAGACGGTCCCCTGGCCCTCGCCGCCGTCTCCCTCGTCCCGTTGCCCGCACCGCCCGCCCTGCTGACGCCGCGCGACCTCGCCCAGGTCGCGGACTTCGAGCTGCGCGCGCGCCAGGTCGTCGAGGGCTTCGTGACCGGGATGCACCGCAGCCCGTTCCACGGCTTCTCGGTCGAGTTCGCCGAGCACCGCGCCTACAACCCCGGCGACGACCTCCGGCACGTGGACTGGAAGGTCTACGGCCGCAAGGACCGCCTCTTCGTCAAGCAGTACGAGGAGGAGACCAACCTCCGGCACTACGTGGTGCTGGACACCAGCGCGTCCATGCGCCACGCGGGCGCCGCCGGCGTGAGCAAGCTGCACGTCGGCGCGACGCTCGCCGGCGCGCTCCACGTCCTGATGGCGCGCCAGCGCGACGCCACCGGCCTGATGGCGTTCGACGGGACGGTCCACACGGCCGTCCGCCCCGGCACCACGCGCAGCCACGTCCGCGGCCTGCTCGCGACGCTGGACCGGATCGCGCACGCGCCGCCGGCCGGCGAGCGCTCCCACGTCGCCGACGCGCTGCACGAGGTCGCCGAGCGCATCCCGCGCCGCGCGATGGTCGTCGTTGTGAGCGATCTGTTTGACTCGGGCGAGGAGACGCCGGACGCCGTCCTCGCGGCGCTGCGCCACCTCCGCCACCGCGGGCACGAGGTCGTCGTCTTCCACCTCACCGACCACGCCACCGAGGCGCGCTTCGACGTGGGCGACCTGCCGGTGCGCGTGCGTGACCTCGAGACCGGCGAGGAGCGGACGCTCCAGCCCGCGCAGGTCCGCGCCGCCTACCGCGAGGCCGCGGGCGCCTTCGCCGCCGCCTTCACGCGCGCCTGCCGCTCCGCCGGCGTGGACTACGAGCCCGTCGACACCGCGCGCCCCTACGGCGACGCCCTCCGCGCCTACCTCGCCAAGCGCAAACGCCTCTTCTAGCCGACTCCACATCACCCATCACCACCCCCATCCTCCCCCCGGGGAGGTGGCCCGCAGGGCCGGAGGGGGTTGTCTTTCTCCCTCTCCCGATGACCCGTCTTCTCCTTGCCGCCGCGCTCCTCGCCGGCCCCGCCGCGTACGCCCAGACCGCCGCGCGGCCGATGACCGCGCCCGTCCGCCCCACGCCGACGGTCGCGCAGGACCCCGCGCTCGTCCAGCGCTACCAGGCCACCATCACGCCCGACGAGCTGGCCGGCCACCTCTACGTCTACGCCTCCGACCACTTCGCCGGGCGCGACACCGGCTCGCCGGGCGAGTCGCTCGCGCGCCTCTACCTCGCGGGCCAGTACCGCCAGATGGGCATCGGCCCGCGCGGCACGGCCGCCGACACCACCGGCAACTACGGCCTCGGCGCCTACATGCAGCCGTTCACGCTGGAGCGGAGCACGCTCCAGAGCCTGAGCGTGACGGCCTCGCGCGGCGGCACGGCGCTCGCCGAGAGCCGCCTCGCGGCCGGCGACACCGACGCGACGCTCTTCGTGCCTGTCGGCGGCGAGGTGCCGGACGCGCCGGTGACGGCGCCGCTCGTCTACGTCGGCTACGGCGCCGACGTGGTCGCCAGCACGCCCGACGTGCGCGGCAAGGTGGTGCTGCTGCGCCCCGGCTCGCCGGGCAACCCCGGCGACCGCAGCGCGATGGGCGCCGCCTTCGAGGCGCTCGGCGAGAGCGGCGCCGTGGCCGTCCTCCTGCCGATGATGCCGACGGCGGCTGCGCTCTCGCGCTTCGCCGCCCGCGCCGTCTCCGGCGGCGGCGGACTCAGCCTGCCGCCCGCGCCGGGCGAGGCGGCCGGTGCCGACGAGCCGCTCGCGCTCCTCACCGGCCTCGACGTGGCCGAGCGCCTCGTCGGCTCGTTCGACGCCGCGACCGCCGGCGACACCGGCGTGACGATCACGATCGACGGCCGCCAGACGCGCGAGACGGTCCACACCGCCAACGTGCTCGCCGTCATCCCGGGCTCGGACCTCGCCGACGAGGTCGTCATCGTCTCGGCCCACCTCGACCACGTCGGGACGCGCGAGGGCGAGGGCGACACCATCTTCAACGGCGCCGACGACGACGGCTCGGGCACCGTCACGATGCTCGAGATCGCCGAGGCGTTCGAGACGGCCCGCCGCGATGGCCACGGCCCGCGCCGGACGGTCCTCATCCTCCACGTCACCGGCGAGGAGCGCGGCCTGCTCGGCAGCGAGTACTACGCCGACCGTGAGCCCGTCTTCCCGCTCGCGCAGACGGTCACCAACCTCAACGTGGACATGATCGGGCGCCACGACCCGACGCACCCCGGCGCCGACTCCAACTACGTCTACGTCATCGGCGGCGACCTCATCAGCCAGGACCTCCACGACTGGAACGCGGCCGTCAACACCACCACCGGCCTCGATCTCGACCTGTCGGACCGCTTCAACAGCCCCGACGACCCCAACCAGTTCTTCCGCCGCTCCGACCACTGGAACTTCGGCAAGCACGACGTGCCGTTCATCTTCTACTTCACCGGCACCCACGAGGACTACCACCAGGTGGGCGACGAGCCGCACAAGATCGACTACGACCGCATGGCGACCATCGGCCGCCTGATCTTCGGGACGGCGTGGGACGTCGCCAACCGCGACGCCCGCCCCGCCGTCTCCGGCGAGGGCTTCAACTGATCCGTCGGCGCTCGGCCGAACGAGGAGCCGGGGGACGCGGTGCGCACCGCGTCCCCCGGTGTCGTTTCAGCGGGCGCTGAGGAAGACGGCGTTGGCGAAGAGCGGCAGCAGCCCGCGCCACTGGTCGCGGAAGTTGGGGTCGCCGGCGAACCCGATGACCCGGCCCCGGCCCTGCGTCTCCGTCCAGAGGTAGACGGAGCGCGCGAGGCGACGGGGCGCCTCGGGCCAGAGGTAGCCCGCGAGGCGGAGGCGCGCCTCGGGCGCGAAGCGCAGCACGGCCTCGCCGGGGCCGAGGTCGTCCGGGACGGCGTAGACCTGGTCGGAGAACACCAGCACGGGCAGTTCGCGCTGTCCGACGCCGGCCAGCAGCGCCGACAGCGTGTCGGCCTCGACGCGGACGATGGCGCCCGGCACGTCGGCGGGCAGCGGCGCGCCGGCGCGGGCCGTGTCGGCGCGCGTCGTGTCGGGGCGGAGGCGCGCGAGCCCGAGGCGCTCGGTGGCGAGCCAGTCCGTCGCGTGGCCGAGCGTGACGAGCGTCCCGCCGGCGCGCACCCACGCCGCGATGCGCGCCTCGCCGCGCTCGTCGAAGGCGCCGGCGAGGGCGCCCCCCGAGGCGGCGGGCACGACGAGCACGTCGAAGTCGTCCAGCGCGCGGCCCGTCACACCGTCGACGTCGAGCGCCGTCGTCGGGTAGCGGAGGCGCTGGTCGAAGGCGTACCACGCCGCGCCGTAGCTCTGGCCGTCCACCGGCTCGCCGCGCAGCAGCGCCACGCGCGGCGGGCGCACGAAGGCCACGCTGCCGCTGCCGAGGTCGGTCCCGGCGTCGACGCCACCGGAGGCCAGCGGCGTCACCTCCACACCCGAGGAGAGGGCGTGGCGGCGCACGGTGTCATGGACGCCGGCGCCATTCCCCGCTACGCGCACGACGAAGGCACCGTGCGGGAACGAGCGTCCGCCCGCGCGGAAGGCGCGGGCGGCGTGCCACACGCGCACGCTGTCGGCGAGGAGCCCGCCGAGCATCCGGTAGCCGGCCTCGCTGCCGCCGGCGAAGGCGTAGCCGTAGCGCGCGGTCGCCGGCGCGGCCGGAGGCGCGGCCGCCGGCACGGCCTCCAGTCCGCCGGGGACGTCGCGCAGGCCCCACGCGCTCACGCGGAACGCGAACGGCAGCGACCACGCCGTCACGTCGTACATCTGCGACTCCTGGCCCGTCTCGCGGCGGAAGAGCTCGTCGGACACGAACGACGTGTCGAACGGCACGTCGGGCTCCAGCAGCACGCGCGCGAGGCGGCCCTGCGGCTGCGCGACGTCCACGACGTAGGCGCCGGCGGGGAGCGTCGTCCGGCGCGGCCGGTCGTCGCCGTAGGCGAGCGCGTCGCGCACGTCGGCGGACGCGCGCAGGCGCTGCACCTCGACGCCGCTGCGCGCGAGCAGCGCCGCGAGCGAGTCGGCCCGGCCGTCGGTGTCGCGCGCGAACGCGATGGCGCGGAAGGGCGCGTCGGCAGCCTCGTCGATCGTCGCCTGCCGGTAGGCGCGGTAGCTCTGCACGATCGCTCGCGCGTTGCGGGCCGACGTCTCCAGCGTGGCCCACGCCGCCGCGTAGTGGTGGCGCGCCGCCTCGGCGAGCGTCAGCACGGTCCCGTCGTCGCGGCGGATGGCGCCGCCGCGGCTCGACGCCTGCTCGTACGTCATCCCGACGGCGCCGGTG
>Ga0209053_1000430_pt1 | contig 30086 bp, 17 predicted proteins | sample EBPBio152010_DNA_FD_185864 | JGI IMG/M metagenome (GOLD analysis project Ga0209053, IMG submission 185864) | Wastewater treatment Type I Accumulibacter community from EBPR Bioreactor in Madison, WI, USA - Reactor 1_7/15/2010_ DNA (SPAdes)... | ecosystem: Engineered > Bioreactor > EBPR >... | reverse complement strand
AGAAGATTTTTTACCGTATCGTCTTTCTTCATTTCCTTTAACCTGCGTAGTTCTTTAGGTTTTTTTCCAAAGAAATTGTACAACATATCGGCAGGATTGAAAATAGAGTTCATCACACGTGAAAACGCATTTGGTGAACGTTCACCCATTTCATAAGCAGCTGGAAGTCCAGAAATGCTATAACGGAAATTTTCTTCTTCAGGAATAAGTTTTGAGTCAACTTCTAGATATCCGGTAAGATTGTAGCGCTTTATTTTTACTTCTTCAAGTGCGATAGCTTTTTCTGTAAGTATTAATTTGGCTGTACCATTTTTAATCCAGTCATTCGTTACTCTAACTCTCAATGACTGAAAACCAATCATTGTGATGTGAAGTGTGTCATTTACATCGGCATCAATTTCAAAAGCACCTTTTGTATCGGTTGTAGAACCTTTTACTTTGTTGATATTTATTATGTTAGCATTTGGTAATGCTAAAGAAGTTGTTCCGTTTATTACTGTTCCATACACTTTCTTCTTCGTCAAAAGCTCTTGCGAAAAAGCATTTGAATTGAAAAGGAAGAGTAAAATTAGAGCAAAATATCTCATGTGTCTGTTTGAAAGTTTAAAAGTATAAAACTCTTAAAGAATTTCGATAGGTTTTGTAAATTATTATAAGAAAATTAACAATCCATTAAAATTACAAAAAAAAATCCAAATCCCAATAGTAATCATTGGAATTTGGAATTTAGTATTTATTATTTAAAAAAGCTTAGCTTCTTCTTGGTCTTCTTACTTTAGCAGCGTCAAAAGAACGACTTGCTGGTCTGTCAGAACTTTCGTCAGAACGTCTTGGAGCTCTTTCTTCTCTTTGAGCAGAACCTGGTTCTCTTCTTGGAGCTGAACTTCTTTCACTTCTAAAACCGCCTTCTCTTGCAGGTCTATCTGATGAAAATCCACCTTCACGTTTTGGAGCCGAACTTCTGTCTCCGCCACTTCTTGGACCGAAACTTCCTGAACCTCTTCTTTCGCCACCAGAATTTCTATCGCCTCTGAATCCGCCTGAGCTTCTTCCGCCACCGAAACCGCCACCACTTCTTCCGTTATGGTCACGTCTTTCACGGCTTCCGCCATCGTTTTTAGAAATTTCAACGTTGATTCTTCTTCCGTTAAGGTCAAATCCATTAAGAACAGACATTACTTTATCAGTATGTTCTCCATCAGTATTAAAGAATGAAAAACCTTCTTTTACATCCACTTTGAAAACGTCATCACGACCTAAATCTAATGTTTCTTTTAAGAAATCTTTCAATTGCATCCAATCGAAATCGTCTCTTGCACCAATATTTACGAAATAACGAACAGGATCACCAGCTCTAATTTCTCTTGGTTCAGAACTTCTTTCGCTTCTTTCACTACCTTTTTCACCTGATAAATCACGTTTCTTTTTGTAGTAATTGATGAATCTATTAAATTCAACCGAAACCATTTTCTTGATTAATTCTTCTTTAGTTAAACCATCAAGAACTTCGTTGATTGCAGGTAAATAGTTGTCTATTTCGTGGTCAACTTCGGTATCTTTAATTTTATTAGCTAAGTGCAACAATTGAATTTCGCAGATTTCCATTCCAGAAGGAATCGTTTTTTCTTGAAATTTTTGTTGGATGATTCTTTCGATAGACGAAATTTTACGAATCTCACTTTTAGTGATGATTACGATAGAAGTACCTAATTTACCAGCACGACCAGTACGACCTGAACGATGGTTATAAGTTTCAATTTCGTCAGGTAATTGATAATTTACTACGTGAGTAATGTTATCAACGTCAATTCCACGAGCAGCAACGTCTGTCGCAACAAGCATTTGAATTTGACGACCTCTAAAAGATTTCATTACGCCATCACGTTGCGCTTGAGATAAATCTCCGTGCAATGCAGCAGCACTGTATCCATCTTCAATTAATTTTTCTGCAACAGCTTGTGTGTCACGTTTTGTTCTACAAAAAACTACAGAAAAAATATCTGGATTAGCATCGGCTAAACGTTTTAATGCTTCGTAACGGTCACGAGCGTTCACACAATAAAATTCGTGAGAAACTGTCGCTGAACCTGAATTTTTGCTACCAACAGTAACTTCTGCTGGATCGTGCATAAATTTCTTTGCAATTCTTGCTACTTCTGCAGGCATTGTTGCAGAGAATAACCAAGTGTTTTTCTCGTCTGGAGTATCCGATAAAATGGATACAATGTCTTCATAAAAACCCATGTTCAACATCTCATCTGCTTCGTCAAGAATACAAAAGTTGATGTTTTTAATGTTTACAAGACCACGATTAATCATGTCTTGCATTCTACCTGGAGTTGCCACAATAATTTGTGCACCTCTTTTAATGTCTCGGGCTTGTTCTGTAATGCTTGCACCACCATAAACTGCCACTGTATTAATACCTTTTACGTATTTAGAGTATTGTTTAATTTCGTTGGTGATTTGTAAGCATAGCTCACGCGTTGGTGATAAAATTAACGCTTGTGTACTTCTGTCTTCGGCATCGATTTTCTGTATTAGCGGAAAACCAAATGCTGCTGTTTTCCCTGTACCTGTTTGTGCTAAAGCTACTAAGTCTGTGTTTTTTTCCAATAAGACTGGAATGGCTTTTTCTTGCACTTCTGACGGATTCTCAAATCCTAGATCTTTGATCGCCAGCAGTAACGACTCATTCAGACCTAATTGTTCAAATTTATTCATAAAGTATTTTAAATTGGGTGCAAAGGTAGTCTTTAAAAATCATATAGCCTAATTTGTTAACTATTGATAATTAATTAGTTATGATTTATTCAAACTATTAGTTTTCCTATTCAGTCTAGATTTAAGTAATTGGGTGCTGTTTTTTTACTGAAAACTGTGACTGCGACCGACTACTATTTCAAGAACTCAATCAACTGTTTTACTGCAATTCCGCGATGACTAATGTTTGATTTTTCTTCGATAGAAAGTTCTGCGAAGGTCTTTGTGTAGTCGTTTGCTACAAAAATAGGATCGTAACCAAAACCATTGTTTCCAATTTTTTCATCAATGATTTTTCCGTTAATAATTCCTGTGAAAAGATGTTGTTTGCCTTTAAAATTCAAACAAATAACAGTTTTGAAATTGGCATTTCTGTTGGTTTTATCTTTAAGATTTGATAATAATTTATTCATATTATTATCATCGTTTTTTGGTTCACCAGCATATCTAGCAGAGAAAACGCCTGGTTCACCATTGAGTGCATCAACCTCCAAACCTGAATCGTCAGCAAAACAATCGTAACCATATTTTTGGGTGACATAATTGGCTTTCAAAATAGCATTTCCTTCAATTGTATCAGCGGTTTCAGGAATTTCTTCTGTGCAACCAATATCTTCAAGACTTAAAATTTGAATTGAATTAGGAACCAATAGTTGGATTTCTTTAATTTTATTTTTGTTGTTGGAGGCAAAAACTAGTTTCATGTGTAAATAATTTAAATACAAATTTAGATTTCTTATTTGAAAAAACACGTAAAACTACGCTATTCTATTTCAAAATTTGAATATAAATTTGTCCCAAGTAGTTAGGTTACTTTTTGTTATACAAAGGATTTTTAAAATTCTACAAGTTTTAGCAAAAAAAATAATAATTCCTTGATGCCACATTCTTCGTTTAGATTTTTTCTAAGGTATAAATTGATTTGGGGTCTTTTATATTCACAAGGTATTTAAGGAGTTATTAGAATTAAATGTGAGAAAAAGCAGCTTTTTATAGCTGCTTTTTTGATTATTATGTAATTTTTAATGTCATTTAAAATTGACATAAATATTTCTAAATCAATAAAAAAATAATCACTACTTTTGCATCGTTTTTTAACAACTTATTTATCATGGTAAAAGATTTATTTGAAAGAATACAAAACAATAAAGGACCATTAGGAAAATGGGCTTCACAAGCAGAAGGATACTTTGTATTTCCTAAACTAGAAGGAGAATTAGGTCCAAGAATGAAGTTTCAAGGAAAAGATATTTTAAACTGGAGTTTGAACGACTATTTAGGTTTAGCAAATCATCCAGAAGTTCGTCAAGCCGATACTGATGCAGCAATTGCTTATGGTGCAGCTTACCCAATGGGAGCAAGAATGATGAGTGGTCATACTAAATTCCACGAGCAATTAGAAAATGAATTAGCAGCTTTTGTAATGAAAGAATCAGCTTATTTATTGAATTTTGGATATCAAGGAATGGTTTCAATTATTGATGCTTTGGTTACTAAAAATGATGTAATTGTTTATGATGTTGATGGTCATGCTTGTATTATTGATGGTGTTCGTTTGCACATGGGAAAACGTTTTACTTACCGTCATAATGATATTGAAAGCATGGAGAAAAATCTTCAACGTGCTACAAAATTAGCAGAAGAAACAGGTGGTGGAATTCTTTTCATTACAGAAGGAGTTTTCGGAATGCGTGGTCAACAAGGAAAGTTGAAAGAGATTGTAGAAATGAAGAAAAAATACAATTTCCGTTTATTGGTTGATGATGCTCATGGTTTTGGTACTTTAGGTAAAACTGGTGCTGGAGCAGGAGAAGAGCAAGGTTGTCAAGATGGAATTGATGTTTACTTTTCAACTTTTGCAAAGTCGATGGCTAACATTGGTGCTTTCGTTGCTGCAGATAAAGATATTATTGATTATTTAAAATATAATTTACGTTCTCAAATGTTTGCAAAAGCATTGCCAATGATTCAAACAATTGGTTCGTTGAAACGTTTAGAATTATTACGTAAGTCATCTGAATTAAAAGATAAACTTTGGGAAAACGTTAATGCTTTGCAAGGTGGATTAAAATCTAGAGGATTTAACATTGGAGACACTAATACATGTGTTACTCCGGTTTATCTTGAAGGTTCGATTCCAGAAGCGATGATTATGGTGAATGACTTGAGAGAAAATTATGGTATTTTCTTGTCAATTGTAGTTTACCCTGTGATTCCAAAAGGAATGATTTTATTGCGAATGATTCCAACAGCTTCACATACTTTGGCTGACATTGAAGAGACATTAACGGCTTTTGAAGCTATTCGTGAAAAATTAGTAAACGGAACGTATGCTAAAATTGCAGAAGCTAGTGTTGAAAATGTAGAATAGTTTTTACAATATATTTCAAAAAAAATCCATCAGCAATGATGGATTTTTTTGTTTCTATAAATCAATTTTATAGGTTCTACGTCTTCTAAAAACCACAGGATCAAAATGTTTCCAAATTTGGTGAATTGCTGTATTGTCTTCAAGTTCAGGAGTTCTAATACAATTTTGAATTCCTTTTTCAGTAAACGTATTATAGCATTCATTAAAAATTATTGCTGTTACACCTTTGTTTTGATATTCAGGTAAAACGCCAATTAAGTAGAATAAAACGTCTTTACTTTCCTTTTTAGCTTTTAATAAATGATAAAATCCAAAAGGGAATAATTTTCCATTTGCTTTTTTCAATGCTTCAGAAAAACTTGGCATTACAATGCTAAAAGCAACCATTTTATCATCTTTATCCAAAACAAATTTGATGTATTCTGGATTGATAAAACTGATGTATTTCTTTTTGAAATATTCTTTCTGAACATCTGTAATAGCTACAAAAGAAGATAAACTTGCATACGATTCATTAAAAACATCAAACATCTCATCAACATAAGGCATGATGTCTTTTGTTTTAGTGAAATTAACTGGTTTCAGTTGGTAGCGTTTCTTGATTAACTCTTGAATTTTAAAGAAAAATTCTGGCTTTACATTAGAAAATGGAAACTTGTTTTCTAAATATTCTTTTTCTTTAACGTAGCTTAATTTTTCTAAATGTTCTTTGTAATATGGATAGTTATACCAAGTTATCATGGAACCCATTTCGTCAAAACCTTCTGTAAGTACTCCAACCTTATCTAAGTTAGAAAATCCCATTGGACCTTCAACATATTCTAAATTGTTTTTTCTTCCTAATTCATATACTTTTTCAAGTAACGCTTTTGTTACTTCTATATCATCAATGACATCCCACCAACCAAAACGCACTTTCTTTTTTTGCTGGTCTTTTACTTCATCCCAATTGATTATTGCTGTAATTCTTCCTACTATTTTATTGTCTTTGTAAGCCAAATAAAAATAAGCTTCAGCACTATGAAATGCTGGATTTTTAGTTTTATCAAATGTTTCTAAATCATCTTGTATTAATGGCGGAACCCAGTAAGGATGATTCTTGTATAATGAAAACGGAAACTTTACATAGTCTTTTAATAACGCCTTAGTATTGGCTTCAATTATTGTAATCATTTTTGATTATGGTTTTTCAACTTGAACTTCGTCTAGACGCTTTTTCTTTTTATCTTTTTCTTTATCTTTTTTACTCTTGTCTTTCTTTTTGTCGCCTTTTGGAGCTCTAATCATAACGTCTTTGTAATTAGTTGTAGAGCGCCAAGAAAGTCCAAATCCAGCAAATAAAAAATCAGGAGTTGTTTTGAAGTTTTTACTAACATAAGCATCAACTTGAAGGTTTTCATTTACTAAATAAGCAGCTCCAGTAGAGAAAAAGCCATCGGCATAATAATCTCCTTGAAGTCCTTTATTTTCTAGATAGGCTGACCATTTATCGTTAAATCCTTTAGTTAAAGTTGCGATGTAACCAAGTGTTTGATTGTTAGTTCCAACTTTATCAATAAAAATATTGGTAACAAAAACCCAAGCTCCTGGAAAAATTTGCTGAGTAATCAGCATACCTTTAGGACTAATTCTACTAATTTCTTCACCACCAAATAAAAATGGATTGGAACTGAAATTCAAATTAGCACCTGCATAAACAGAAACGGCAGGAATCAATTGACGCCATTTAAACTTATGATTGGCTTTCCAACTGTATAAGTTTACTTTTTCTTCATAATTTTTAAACGGATCATAAACCAAATATTTTAATCCTAGTGTTGACGATTTCAGTCCTTTTCTATTGTATTCGGTATAATCATCAGCAGTGTATGTATCATTTTGATAATTCAATTCTAAAATTGTTTCCAATTGTTCTTTAAAAAAGCCATATCTTACATTAAAATCCCCACTGAATCCAGAGGCACTATAATCTAAAATGCTATGCTTTTCATTAACATAACTCAAACCAGATTCAATTTGAATGACAGTTTTTCCAACAGCAAATGCCGACATAGACTCTCCAGGACGATTAGAATTTATAACATCTGTGTGTTGCGCACTAATTTTTGAAACTGATAATAAAAGGATAAAAAGAGCAAAAAGATTTATTTTCATTTTATGTGAGTTTGCTATTTTGATTTAGAAATTCAAATGTACTATTAATTTATTATTTATTTAAGAGCTAATGCTAATTTTGAATGTTGGAATTTAGTATTTTTGACAAAATTTTTATTTTATGCAAGAAGCAGATTTTCGAGGTGTTGTAAAAATGTTATTTTATTTAATAGCTATTTATTACATTATTAAGTTTTTAGCACGTTTATTTTTACCAGTGATTGCTAAAAAAGTGGTTGAAAAAGCAACACAGCAATTTCAAGAACAAGCACAACAACAAAGTCAACAATATCAAGATAATTATAATACATCAACTAAAAGCGATAAACCTCGTGAAACAAAAAAAGTTGGTGAATATATTGATTATGAAGAAGTTGATTAACTAAAATTGTTTAAAGTTAGAATGTTTAAAATCTAACATCTAATATCAAAAATCTAATATTTAAAATGAAGCAACTTCAAAAATTATATCCTCATATACTTGCCATTGGTGGTTTTATTCTAATTGCATTAATTTATTTTTATCCTGTATTGCAAGGAAAAAAGATATCTCAATCAGATATTATGCAATATACAGCTATGGCTAAAGAGCAAAATGACTTTAGAACATCTGAAAACGCTGAACCCTATTGGACCAATTCCGCTTTTGGAGGAATGCCAACGTATCAGTTGGGAGCAAAATATCCAAATGATTTTATTGGTCATATAGATGATGCATTACGTTTTTTACCTCGTCCTGCCGATTATTTGTTTCTATATTTCTTAGGATTTTATGGATTGATGTTGGTCTTGAAAATCGATCCACTAAAAGCTTTTTTCGGAGCTTTAGCTTTCGGATTTTCTACTTATTTGATAATTATTCTTGGCGTTGGGCATAATGCAAAAGCCCATGCAATAGCCTACATGCCATTAGTCGTTGCCGGAGTAATCATGGTTTTTCAGAAAAGATTTTTCTATGGAGGAATGCTGACCATGTTTGCTGTTGCCTTAGAAATCAATGCCAATCACTTTCAAATGACGTATTATTTGTTGATTGTTCTTATTGGCTTAGGAATTTATTACTCTTATAAGTTTATTAAAAATAAAGATTTTAAAGGTTTATTAAATGTTGCAGGAACTTTTGCAGTTGCTCTAATTTTTGCAATTGGTTCTAATGCAACAAGTTTATTGGCTACAAAGGAATATGCCGATTTTAGTACCAGAGGAAAAAGTGACTTAAAATTACAACCAGACGGAACTAAAAAAGAAAGTACTTCTACATTAGATAAGGAATACATAAATGAGTATAGTTATGGAATTGCTGAAAGTTTTAATTTAATTGCACCAAGACTTTTTGGTGGAGGAAGTGCAGAAGAGCTTGATGAAAATTCTGCAGTATACGATTATATGTTAAAATATGGAGCTTCAGAAGGAGAGGCTAAACAGTTTACTTCCTATTATGCAAGAACTTATTGGGGTGAACAACCAAGTGTTGCAGCACCAGCCTACATTGGAGCGATAGTTTTCTTTTTGTTTGTTTTGGCAATGTTTCACGATAAGAGAAAACTTAAATATGTTTTTTTGGTAGGAGCAATTGTTTCATTAATGCTTTCTTGGGGAAAAAACTTTTCAATAATCACCGATTTATTTATCGATTACATGCCAATGTATGATAAGTTTAGGGCAGTTTCTTCAATACAAGTTATTTTAGAATTGTGCATTCCTATTTTGGCTGTTATGGGACTTCATTCGTTTTTTACTACAAATAAGGAAAAACAATGGAACAGTTTATGGAAAGCTGCTGCAACATCATTAGGTTTAATAATTGTTTTATTTGTATGTAAAGGAGCATTTGATTTTGTAGGAACTATGGATGGTGATTTACGCCAAATGTTGAGTCAAAGTCAAGATAAATCGTTTGGAATTGGTTTTATAGATGCCGTTAGAGCAGATAGAAGAACGATGTATTCTGCTGATTTACTTCGTTCAGGATTCTTTATTGTTTTGGCTGCTTTAGTACTTTGGATGTATACTAAAAATAAAATGGCTCAATCTACAGCGATTATTCTTGTTGGAATTCTTATGGTTTCCGATTTGTTTTTTGTAGATAAAAAATACGTTAGTAGTAGAGATTTTGTAAGCGCAAGAGAAGTAGATGTTCCATTTGAGGCAACAACTTCAGATATGCAAATTCTTCAAGACACAACGCATTATAGAGTTTTAGAAGTTGAAGGAAATTTATCAAGTGCTCGTGCGTCGTATTTTCACAAATCAATTGGTGGCTATAGTGCTGTAAAACCAAGAGCAATGCAAGAATTATTTGACTATCAAATTGCTAAAAATAATAAAGAAGTAATTGACATGTTGAATGTAAAATACATCATCCAAACTAACGAAAAAGGAGAAGAATTCCCAACATTAAATCCAGATGCTAACGGAAATGCTTGGTTTGTATCTGAAATAAAAATGGTTACAGATGATGATGCAGAAATGAAAGCTTTAGATAAACTGGATACTAAAAATTCAGCAGTAACTTTAATAGAAGCAGGTTCTAAAGTTGGATTGCCAAGAAGTTATTCAAAGGATTCAGCAGCAACTATTAAGCTAACTGCTTACAAACCAAATCATCTTAAATACGTTTCAAATAATAAAAATAATGGGTTTGCTGTATTTTCTGAGATGTATTACAAGAATGGTTGGATTGCAACTATTGACGGAAAAGAATCACCGATTTTAAAAGTAAATTATGCTTTAAGAGGATTAAATATTCCGGCTGGAAATCATAAAATTGAATTCAAGTTTGAGCCTCAAGTTGTAAAAACTGGAAGTATGATTGCTTTAGTTAGTTTTATTGGAATGATGTTGCTTTTGGTTGGTGGAATATATTTAGATAGAAAGAAGAAAGTTGCTTAAATTTTGGAACAAAAAAAACTTTTAATCATAACTTACTATTGGCCTCCAGCAGGTGGACCAGGCGTGCAACGTTGGTTAAAATTTGTAAAATATTTGCCCGATTTTAATGTTCAACCCATAGTTTATATTCCTGAAAATCCAACGTATCCTATTGTTGATGAAGGTTTGATGAGTGAGGTTTCTGATAAAGCAATTATTTTAAGAAATAAAATATTCGAACCTTATCAATTAGCTGGATTTTTATCTAAAAAAGAAACCAAAAAAATAAGTTCTGGGATTATTCCTGCAACCAAAAAACAAAGTTTTGTTGAAAAAATGATGCTTTGGGTTCGAGGCAATTTATTCATTCCTGATGCACGTAAATTTTGGGTAAATCCTTCTGTGACTTATTTAAAAAAATACATTCAAGAAAATAATATTGATACTATTGTAACTTCTGGACCACCACATTCATTGCATTTAATTGGTTTGAAATTAAAACAAGAACTAGGAGTGAAGTGGTTTGCAGATTTTCGTGATCCTTGGACAACTATTGGTTATCACAAAGCATTAAAATTATCATCTTACGCCGATAAAAAGCATAAAGCATTAGAACATCAAGTTTTAAACACTGCTGACACTATTATAGTTACAAGCAAAACGACAAAAAAAGAATTTCAAGCTATTACAAGTAAACCAATTGAAGTAATTACTAATGGTTATGACGTAGAGAATGTTCCAAAGCAAACTTTAGATGAAAAGTTTACTTTAGCACATATAGGTTCATTTTTATCCGATAGAAATCCGAAGATTTTGTGGGAATCTTTAGAAGAATTGATTTCTGAAAATGAATTGTTTAAAACTCATTTTCAATTGAAACTTATTGGTAAAGTAAGTCAAGAAATTTTAGACTCAATTTCAGAATTTAAATTAGATTCTTATCTCAATAATCTAGGATATGTTTCTCATTCAGAAGCTGTAAAACATCAGAAAGCTTCACAAGTATTATTGTTAATCGAGATTGATTCTGAAGAGACCAAAAGTATTATTCCAGGAAAATTATTTGAATACATGGTTTCTGAACGACCAATAATCGCCATCGGACCAAAAGATTCTGATTTTGCAGAAATTATTACATCTACAAATACAGGAGTTTTCTTCACATACAATGAAAAAGAACGTTTGAAAAAGACGATTTTAACTAATTTTGAGTTGTATTTAGATAAGAAATTAAAAGTTTATCCAGTTGGTTTGCAACAATATTCTCGAAAGAGTTTGACCGAAAAACTCGCAAAACTAATAACTAATAACTCATAAATCCTCCATGGGAATAGTAATCAACCAATCTATAAAAAATGTTGTAATTACCTATATTGGTTTTGGCATTGGTGCAATTAATTCCTTATTTATGTATCCCCATTTTTTGGGTGAAGAGTTTTATGGATTGACTGGTTATATTCTATCTAGTGCCAATGTTATTTTCCCATTGATGGCGTTTGGAGTTCATAATACTATAATAAAATTTTTCTCTCAATATAAATCGGAACAAGAAAAGAGTCAGTTTTTGAGTTTTGTATTAGCGCTTCCATTTTTAGTTATTATTCCTATTTTGATTATTGGTTTTATTGGATATGATTTTATTGCTGCTTTTTTAGCAAGAAAAAATAATATTGTTTATAATTACGTTTGGCAAATTCCTGTTATTGCCATTTGTATGGGATATTTTGAGATTTTTTATGCTTGGGTAAAAGTACATTTGCAATCTGTTTTTGGGAATTTTATCAAAGAAATTGGATTACGAATTCTAATTTCTATTTTTCTATTTGCTGTATATTTTCAATTCATAACTGTTGATCAATTTATCACAGCTACAATGTATGTTTATTTAGCGAGTACATTGATAATGTTATTCTACGCAAATAAAGTTAAAAAAATAGTTTTTGATTTTAAATTACCTGAAAACTACAAGGCAATCCTTGTTTATTCTAGTTTTATAATTCTTTCTGGAAGTGTTGCAAATATGCTTTTGGATCTTGATAAAACGATGCTCAATCAATATGTAAAGATTGAAAATATTGCATATTATTCGGTTGCTATTTTTATTGCTACAGTAATTGCTGTACCAAGTAGGGCGATGCATCAAATTACATATCCTATTACAGCTAAATTGATGACAGAGGGCAAACAAGATGAACTAAATGATTTGTATAAAAAAACGTCAATAACCTTACAAATTGTTGGTGGATTAGTGCTTTTAGGAATTTTAGTCAATATAAATCAGATGTATTTATTATTGCAAGAAAATTATCGTGGTGGAGTTTTTGTAGTTTTTATTATTGGACTTTCTAAATATTTCGATTTGATATTAGGTAATAATAATGCCATAATTTTTAATTCTAAATATTATCGTGCGGTTTTATTTTTGGGATTGTTTCTTGCTTTTTTTGCAGTAACATTAAATATGATTTTTATCCCCAAATATGGAATTAATGGTGCCGCAATTGCTACTTTAATTTCCATTACATTATATAGTATTGCAAAATTACTATTTGTGGTTTTGAGAATGAAGTTGTTTCCGTTTACATATAAAACATTGATTTCATTTGTAGTGTTGATTGTTTTATTTTTTATGTTTTATTTTTGGGAATTTAGCTTTCATCCAATAATAAATATAATTTTGAAATCAACTTTGGTGACCATTATTTACGTGATTTTAAATTATAAATTGAAGCTTTCATTGGACTTTAATAATGTTGTGAATTCAATTTTGAAAAGAGTTTTATAGAAACGAAAAATCCTGCTTCATCTTCCCAGAATCCGCAGGATTTAAACAAACCTAACCAACCAATCAATCTTTTATTCTTTATCTTCTTTAGCATCATCATCTTCTACTAAAGCTTTTGTTCCGTCTGTTCTGTAATAGTAGTAACCGTTTCCGCTTCCGTTATTTCCGTTTCCGTAAGTTGTTGCAGTAGCGTTATTGTTGTATATAAAACCACTATTTCTTTTTACTTGACCAATCATGTCGATTATTTCACCACGACGGTTGTAAACAATTTTCATTCCACCTACTTGTGTAAGAGCAAATCTGTTGTATTTCATATAAACCGTTCCAATTCTACTAACTCTATCACGGCTATCGTAGTTGATGAAAGTGTTTCCAACTCTACGAACTCTACCAAAACTATCATGTTCAATTAAGACACCAAAGTTCATTGGACTTGTTCTATTTACTTCAGAAGTTCTTTTTCCTGCCAATCTATAGTGATGATCTCCTTGAGAGTCATCTGGACGTGTATTAAAATCAAAGTCTCCATTGGCAAATACAAAAAACTCAATGCCTCGTTCTGTAAATGAGATTGGCTCGTCAAAGCTAAATCTAGTTGTTGTTACACTAGTGTTTGAAATTCTTCTTTCTTGTGCGTTTGCTAAACCTGTTGTTAACAAAATGCTTGCTACTAATAAAGTAATTGTTCTCATAATAAATCGTTTTAAAGCTTTTGCTTACTCGTTCGATTTTCAGCTTCTTCGATCAGATAATCTTTCTGATGTTTAGTACATTCCAAGATGTGTGCCAAAGCCATTATAATGATTTGTCAACGATTTGTTAATGATTTTTAAGCTATTGAAAAACAATTCATTATTTAGTTATTTCTCCATTAAAAATAATTTAAGAAGTATCCAAAATTTTATTACTTTTGATGCCATTATCCAAATAACTATCATTTTTTCTTATGAATTTCACAAAAAGAAACCTACTATTTTTTGTTTTTGGCCTATTGTTTTCTATCAATTCATTTGGTCAAACATTTGAGCAAGCTTATGCTAATGTTGTAAACCAATGTTCTCAAAGTAACATTACTACCAATTTAACCCAATATGAAGCTTTAGGCGTTAAGAGAAGAGGTACTCCAGCTTTACAAAATACTTTAGATTGGTTAAAAAATAAATATTTAAGTTATGGCTACACTGCTAGTCAACTTCAAGAATACTCCTATACTTATGCTGGTTCTACAGCTGTTTGTAAAAATTTAGTGGTTACCAAAATTGGTACAGTTTACCCAAATACATTTCTAATCGTTTGTGGGCATTATGATTCAATTGTTGGAACAGGAACCAATGATAATGGAAGTGGCGTAGTTTCAATTCTTGAAACAGCAAGATTATTACAAAACATTCCAACAGAGTATTCCATAAAATTCATCAATTTCAGTGGTGAAGAAGACGGATTGAAAGGAAGCCAGAATTATGTTTCTGCAGTTGTAAATTCAACTACACCTAAAATGGATATTCGGTTGGTTTTTAATCTAGACGAAGTTGGAGGAGTTGCTGGAATGGTTAACAATACTATCACATGCGAACGTGACACAACATCACCAACAGTTAACAATGCAGCTTCTAATACTTTTACAAATCAATTAATGACTTGTGTTGGATTATATTCTCCATTAAATACTTTTTTAGCTTCAGCTTATGCTTCAGATTACATGTCTTTTCAAAGTAATAGCGAAATAATAACTGGTTTTTTTGAAAAAAATGAGACTACTCACAAACACACGGCAACCGATTTATTGGTTAATATGGATCCTGTTTATAATTTTAATGTTGCAAAAGCTACTATAGGTGCAACAATGCATTTTGCCAAAGCAAGTACAACAACGTTATCATTAGACACTAATAATTCTGATTTTAACGTAAGTTTCTTTCCTAACCCAACAAAGGACACTTTAAACATCAATTTAGGGTCAATTACAGAGACTAATTATACTTTTTCTTTAATTGATATCAACGGAAAAGAAATTTTAAATATTCCTGTTCAAAATGCAAAATTGATTGAATCTATTCCGGTTTCCAATTTGTCTAAAGGAATTTATTTAGGTGTTTTGAATGTAGGAGATAAAAGAATTACAAAGAAAGTGGTTATAGAATAAAAAAATGGCTTCTAAATTTAGAAGCCATTTTTTTATAATTTTTCTTTCAAATACTTTCCAGTTATTGATGCTTTATTTTTAACTATATCTTCAGGAGTTCCTACTGCTAAAAGCAAACCTCCATTTTCACCGCCTTCAGGACCCAAATCAATAATCCAATCGGCACATTTTATTAAATCTAAGTTGTGCTCAACAACAATAATCGAATGTCCTTTATCAATCAAAGCTTCAAAAGAAGTCAATAATTTTTGAATATCATGAAAATGCAATCCAGTTGTAGGCTCATCAAAAACAAATAATGCTTTGTCTTTTGTATTACCTTTTACAAGAAATGAAGCTAGTTTAATACGTTGTGCTTCACCGCCAGAAAGAGTTGAAGAGGATTGTCCTAATTGAACATAACCCAAACCTACATCTTGCAAAGGTTGAAGTTTTTGCATAATCTTAGCTTGTTTGTGCTCACTAAAAAATGAAATGGCATCATCAATAGTCATCGTTAGAATATTATCAATGTTTTTTCCTTCAAATGCTACTTCGAGAATTTCTTTTTTAAATCGTTTTCCGCCACAAGTTTCACATGGTAATTCTACATCAGCCATGAAAACCATTTCCACGTTAATAGAACCATCACCTTTGCAGGTTTCACATCTTCCACCGTCCACATTAAACGAAAAATGTTTTGGTTGATAACCACGAATTTTAGATAATTTAGTTTTAGAAAACAAATCACGAATATCGTCGTAAGCTTTAATATATGTCACAGGATTTGAACGCGAACTCCTTCCAATTGGATTTTGATCTACATATTCAATATGATGAATTCTATGATAATGTCCTTGCATATCAGAGAATTGACCAGCTTTTTCACCTACACCTTCTAATCTTTTTTGAATCGCAGGAAATAATATTTTTTTGACTAAAGTACTTTTTCCACTACCAGAAACTCCAGTTACAACGGTTAAACACTCTAGAGGGAAACGAACATCAAGATTTTGTAAATTATTTTCTCTAGCACCAAGAATATCAATATAGGTATTCCATTTTCTTCGAGTTCTTGGAACTTTAATTTCTAATTCACCATTAAGATATTTAGCCGTTAAGGAATCTGATTTTAAAATTTCTTCAAATGTTCCTTGTGCCACTAAATTTCCACCATGAGTACCTGCTTCAGGACCAATATCAATAATCATATCGGCTTGTTTCATGATATCTTCGTCGTGCTCAACTACGATTACGGTATTTCCTAAATCACGAAGATTTTTTAAAACTCCAATCAACAATTCTGTGTCTTTAGGATGCAATCCGATACTTGGCTCATCCAAGATATACATTGAACCTACCAAACTACTTCCTAACGATGTGGCTAAGTTAATTCGCTGTGATTCTCCACCAGAAAGTGTTGCTGAATTCCTGTTTAAGGTCAAATATTCTAATCCAACATTACTTAAGAATGCCAATCGGCTATTGATTTCAATTAAAAGGCGTTTTGATACCGTTTTATCATAATCTGACAATTGCAAATCAGCAAAAAACGGAATTAATCTCTTGATTGATAAATCTACTAAATCAGAAATGGTTTTTCCACCAACTTGAATGTAATTGGCTTCAATTCGTAAACGTTTTCCTTTACAAACATTACATTTGGTTTTCCCACGATAACGTGAAAGCATCACACGATTCTGAATTTTATAGTTTTTTTCTTCTAATTCTTTAAAGAAATCGTTTAATCCCTGAAAATATTGATTTCCTTTCCAAACCAAATCTTTTTGTTGTTCAGAAAGCTCAAAATAAGGTTTATGAATAGGAAAATCAAACTTATAAGCTTTGTTTACCAATTCATCTCGATACCAACCCATGCTTTCGCCACGCCAAGGATAAATAGCATTTTCAAATATAGAAAGTGCAGTATTTGGAATCACTAAATCTTCATCAATTCCAATGATATTTCCGTATCCTTCACAAGTAGGACAAGCACCATAAGGATTATTAAAACTAAATAGATGAACGTTGGGTTCTAAAAATGTCATGCCATCCAATTCAAAATTGGCGCTAAATTCCAAACGATTGTTATTTGATAAGTCTTGAAGATAGCATTCGCCTTTTCCTTCAAAAAATGCAGTTTGAATAGCGTCAGAAAGACGATTAAAAAACTCTTCCTCCTCTTTAACAACAATTCTATCAATAATTAATAAAACATCCTTGTTATCCAATGAATGTTGTTCAATTTCATCTAAACGAACCATTTCATTATTGACTAGAATCCTAGCAAATCCTTGTTGAAGAAGAACTTTTAGTTTGTCTTCTAGTTTTCTTCCTTGTTCTAAATGAATAGGAGCAAGAAGTAGCCAACGACTTTCTAATTCGAATGTTTTTACTTTATTGATTACATCAGAAACAGTATCTTTTCTAACTTCGTTTCCAGAAACAGGAGAAATTGTTTTACCGATTCTAGCGAAAAGTAGTTTTAAATAATCATAAATTTCAGTAGAAGTTCCAACTGTTGAACGAGCATTTGTAGTATTTACTTTTTGTTCAATAGCAATTGCAGGTGCGATACCTTTGATGTATTCTACTTTTGGTTTATCTAAACGTCCTAAAAATTGCCTTGCATAAGAAGACAAACTTTCTACATATCTTCGTTGTCCTTCGGCATATAAAGTATCAAAAGCTAATGAAGATTTCCCTGAACCAGAAAGTCCAGTTATTACTACCAATTTATTTCTTGGAATAGCAACATCAAGTGACTTTAAGTTATGAATTTCTGCACCTTTTATAAGGATGTTCTTTTTAGGTTCAAGTTTAGAGAAATCTTTTGTAATCATAGCAAGATTAGAATTTTTGCAAAGATAATGATTTATGAAATGAGAAATAGTATTATGTAGTCAGGAAAAACGATTGAAATGTTAATTAAACAATAATGCATTTTTTATTTTTTTATGAATGATTTTGTGATATTGTCAAAATTCTATACAAAATTGAAAGTTTTACCAATTTTTCCAACCGTATTTTTAATGCTATAATGTTAAAATTACCTATACATTAACTCTACAATTAGTATTGTTCAATTATTTAAGTTTTAAGTGATAAGTCTTGTTTTAAACAATTTCAATCGTTTTCGTCGTTGTTTTCGTTGTATAGTTTTTTTATAGTTAAACAAAAAATATTCGTTTAGAATAAAAGGTATATTTGAAATATTATAAATAAATCAATTAAAATTCATATTATGAAAAAAATTACTTTACTTATTGCATTAGTAACATGCACATTTGGTTTTTCACAAAACTTAATTACTAATGGTAATTTTGAAAGTGGAACTACAGGTTGGTCTGGAAACCAAGCAGCTCCAGGAAATATTGTTACCGATTCGGGTAATAGTTATTTTTCACACAACGTAGCAGCTGCTGGAAATCCTTGGGATGCTAACTTAAGCTATGTATTAGACATTCCAACTGCTGGTGTAAATTACAAGCTTACTTTCACTGCTTGGTCAACTGCTAATCGAGTTTTAACAGCAGGTATTGGTTTAAACCAAGATCCATGGACGAATGTTAATCAAAATGTAAATTTAACCTCTACTCAACAAACGTTCATTTTAAACTTTACTTCTAATTTTGCAAGCCCAACAAGTAGAATTATTTTTGATATGGGACAAGCAACTGGCTTCGTTAATATCGATAATGTTATTTTAGAGATTGTTGCTACACCGCCACCAACATTACCATTAATTCAAAATTTTGAAGCTCCAATTAGTTATGTTGATGTTGTTGGATTTGAAGGTGCTTCTGCTGCAATTACTACAGATCCTGCACCTGGTGCTGCAAACGGAAATGTTTTACAAGGTACTCAAGTAGTTGGAGGAAATCCATGGCAAGGTATTGAATTTAAACAAACTCTGAAAAAAGCAAAACTTACAACAAATAAAACTATGCAAGTTGATGTTTATGCTTCACAAGCTTTTAATATGTTAGCTAAAGTTGAAGTTGGTGCTCCAGCATCTGCTACTTCTCAAGCTTACACAACACCAGGACAATGGCAAACTTTAACTTTTAACTTTGCTGTTCCTATGGATGGAACTGGTGCTGCAAATGGAGAATATGAAAAAATCATCTTTTTTGGTAACTGGAATGCTACAAATACAGGATTTATCACTCCACCTACAAACTTAGTATTTTATGTAGATAATATTAGAGCTGAAGAAGCGGCAATAACTCCACCACCATCTGATCCTACAGTAGCTGCGCCAACTCCTCCATTTAGAGCACCTGCAGATGTTATTTCTTTGTTTAGTGATGCTTATTCTAATATTGCAATTACAGAATGGTCAACTTCTTGGGATGATTCAAATGTTGCAGACCTTTCTATTGCAGGAAATGCTACTAAAAAAATCACTTTTGGAAACTTTTTAGGAGTGCAATTAGCGGCATATCAAAATGCAACTGATTTTACTCATTTCCATATGGATTATTATATCAATCCTGGAACAGATTTAATTGGAAAAGTAATAAATCCAAAATTGTCAAATCATGCTGCTCAAGCTGGTGAGACTTCAGCATTGTTATTAACTCATCTTCCTACAACAACTGGTTCTTGGGTTTCTATAGATGTACCTTTAACAGCTTTTGGTGGAGATCAAACTAGAGGTTCTATTTATCAATTCTTAATTACATCAAATCTTGGTATTCTTTATGTTGATAACATCTACCTTCATAAAAATACGGTTTTATCTAATGCAAATTTTGAAGTATCTACTTCTAAAATGTATCCAAATCCTACAAAAAATTCATTTACTATTGAAGCAAAAGGGATTATACAAAACGTAGCTGTTTTTAATATGTTAGGTCAAGAAGTGTTATCTATTAACCCAAATGATTTATCAGCAACTATTGATTTAACAGGTTTCCAAAACTCTATTTACTTGGTAAAAACAAATATTGATGGAAATGTAACTACTTCTAAAATAATTAAAGAATAAGTTTTATGATTAATTAGTTTATAAGCACGTCTATTGGCGTGCTTTTTTTATAAAAAAATTTATATATTTAACAACATATAATTTTATCTAATGAATTTGAGAAATAGTTTTTTTATTTACACATTGTTTTTAAGTTTCTTCTGTTTTTCACAAGAGTTACCACCAATTATTAAATATAATTCTTCTGTATATAACGCTGGAAATCAAAACTGGATGATTTCTCAAGATAGTAAACACTTTGTTTATTTTGCAAATAATGAAGGTTTGCTTGAGTTTAATGGCTCAACTTGGAATTTGTATAAATCACCAAATGAAACAATTATTCGTTCTGTAAAAGTTATCGGAAATAGAATATATACTGGTTGCTACATGGAGTTTGGTTTTTGGACTAGAAAAAGTAACGGTCATTTAAATTATACTTCATTAAGTAATAAAATTAAATCAAAAGTTCTTGACGATGAGCAATTCTGGAATATAATTAGCTACGATCAATGGGTTGTTTTTCAATCATTAAACAGAATTTATATTTATGATACAAAAGCAAATACTTTTAAAATAGTAATGCCTAAAAATGGGGTTTTAAAATCTTTCAAGACCTCAAATTCAATTTATTATCAAACAACCGATTATTCTTTATTTGAAATTGAAAACGGAACAAGTAAGTTGATTTCCAATAATTCAATTTTAAAAGGAAATAAAATTGTTAATATTTTTTCTATAGATGAAGGGCTTTTAATTCATACTCAATTTAATGGTTTTTATAAGTTAATAAATGGAAGTTTATTAAAATTTAATGCCGAGGCAGATTCAGAAATTGCTGCAAGTAGTATTTACAGCAGTCAAATTCTTTCAGATGGAAGTTTTGCAGTGGGTACCATATCAAATGGTGTTTTTATTGTAACTAAAGAAGGAAAAGTAAAATATCACATTACTCAAAGTAAAGGTTTGTGTAATAACACTGCTTTGTCTTTAATGGAAGATGCAGAAAAAAATCTTTGGATTGGTTTAGATAACGGAATCAATTGTATTAATCTGCAGTCACCAATAAAGAGTTTTACAGATGAAACTGGAATTTTAGGAACAGTATATACTTCCATAGTACACAATCAAAAATTATATATTGGAACAAATCAAGGTCTTTTTTGTAAAGATTATTTAAATGAGGAACAATTCAGATTTGTTAAAGGTACTAAAGGTCAAGTATGGTCTCTATTTGTTCATGACAAAACTCTTTTTTGTGGTCATGATTCTGGAACTTTTGTGATTGAAAATGAAAATTCGAAATCAATTTTTTCTCAATCTGGAACATGGAAATTTGAGAATGTACCAAGTAATAATAATTTGATAATTCAAGGAAATTATTATGGACTCTCGGTTTTAGAGAAGGTAAATAATCAATGGATATTTAAGAACAAGATAGAAGGGTTCAATTATTCTTCTAAATACTTTGAAATTACTAATCATAACGAAGTTTATGTTAGTCATGAATATAAGGGAGTTTTTCGTTTTCAAGTTGATAATAGCTTCAAGAAATGTTTTAATTTGTTTGCTTACACCAATCCTCCAAAAGGGAAAAATGCAGGACTTGCCAAATTTAATAATTCAATATATTATGCTTTTAAAGATGGAATTTATAAACTAAATGAAAAGACTAAATTATTTGTAAAAGATAATTCATTAAGTAGTGTTTTTGATAATGGTGAATATAATTCTGGGAAATTAATTTTAGATAATTCCAATAAATTATGGCTTTTTTCAAAAAATTACATCAATTATTTTACTCTAAATAAGTTAAACTCAAGCTTAAAAAAGAATGTGATTTCAATTCCTTCTACATTAACAAATTCTATGTTAGGATATGAAAATATTTCGCAATTATCAAATTATCAATATCTTATAGGAACTACTGATGGTTATTATGTCATTAATATTAATGATTTAAGTATTAAAAGTCATAGTGTATCAATTACAGATTTAAGTATCAACAAGTTAAATGATAAGCAAACAAGCTTTAATTTGTCTGAAGATGGAATTTTCGATTATGACGAAAATAATGTAACTTTTAGTTATACAGTTCCAGAGTATAATAAATACATTTATGCTGAATACCAATATCTTTTAGAAGGTTTTCAAGAGGAATGGAGTGAATGGAGTGCCAAACCAATGGTAAATTTTAAAAATCTTCCACCTGGTGATTATGTTTTTAAAGTTAGATCGAGGGTTTCAAATGCTGCAAATGATAATTTAGCAACTTATTCATTTACTATTAAAAAACCATGGTACGCTACTAATTTTGCTATTCTAATATATGGTTTATTAATAATTTCATCATTAATTTACGTTAATAAGCTTTATAAAAATTATTATAATACGCAACGTGAAAAACTAATTGAAGAAAATAATTTATTGTTAGAAATCAAAGAGCTTGAGAACGAACAGCAATTAATGAAAATTAAAAACGAGCAGTTAGCTCAGGAATTTGATGCCAAAAACAAAGAATTAGCTGTTTCTACAATGAGCTTAATTAAAAAAGACGAGTTATTATCGTTAATTAAAGAAGATTTAAAGAAATCTTCAGAAGAAAGTAACAATAGAAGTATCAAATCTGTAATTTCAACCATTACAAAAAATATTTCTCAAGAAGATACTTGGAATGTATTTAAAGAAGCTTTCGATACAGCTGATAAAGATTTTTTAAAGAAAATTAAGCAAGCGCATCCTTCATTAACTCCAAATGATTTGCGTCTTTGCGCTTACTTAAGACTAAACCTTTCATCTAAAGAAATTGCTCCATTATTAAACATTTCTGTACGCAGTATTGAAATAAAACGATATCGTTTGCGTAAGAAAATGGATTTACCCCATGAAAAAGGTCTTGTCGAATATATTCTATCAATTTAAACAACTACTTTTTTAACTAAAACACCTATACATTTCCTCAACAAAAACTTTTGATATAGTTTTTTTTTCTTCAATAATGTTCAAATAATAGAGCTATTTTCGAATGTTTTCAATGATAAATTAATAACTATACAATTATTTCTTTTAAGTGTATGTTTTTTGTTGTGGTTGTTTTTGTCAATTGTATAAAAATTGATTAGTATTTTTATGAAATCATTAAAACTTAAACAAGAGATTTATATTTAACTATTAACCTAATCTAGTACTTCAAATGAAAAAAATTATTTTTCTACTAATTTTTTGCAGTTCTATTAACTCTTTTTCGCAATCAGAAAAAGTAACAATTCAAAAAAATAATTCCGATCAAAAACTAACAGTTGATGGAAGAGATTTTATTGTCAACGGAATGAACTGGGATTATTTTCCAATTGGAACAAATTACACATATAGCCTTTGGAAACAGCCTGATGCATTTATCCAACAAGCTCTTGATGATGAAATGGGTTTACTAAAAAATATGGGAGTTAATACCATTCGTGTTTATTCAGGAATGCCAAAAAAATGGATTGAATACATTCATACCAATTATGGAATTTATACAATGTTAAATCACTCTTTTGGTAGATATGGTTTGACAATTGATGGTGTTTGGAAGCCAAATACAGAATATTCAGATGCTAAAACTCGTGAGCTTTTACTTAAGGAAGCAACTGAAATGGCTAGTGAATATAAAAACACTAAAGGTTTGTTATTATTCCTACTTGGAAATGAAAATAACTATGGTTTGTTTTGGGATGGAGCTGAAACAGAAAATATTCCAGTAAAAGATAGAAAGTCTACTGCTCGTGCTCGTTCAATGTACAAATTATTTAATGAAGCTGTTGTTAAAATGAAAGCAATAGATTCAAATCATCCAATGGCAATATGTAACGGAGATTTACTTTTCTTAGATATTGTTGCAGAAGAATGTAAAGATGTTGATATATTAGGTACAAATGTTTATCGCGGAGTTTCTTTCGGAGATTTGTTTGAAAGAGTGAAAAAGGAATATGGAAAACCAGTTTTATTTACTGAATTTGGTTCTGATGCTTTCAATGTTCTTACAAATCAAGAAGACCAAAATGCACAAGCTTTCTATTTAAAAGGTAATTGGAAAGAAATATACGAAAATGCCGCAGGTTTAGGAAAAGCAGGAAACTCATTAGGTGGTTTTACTTTTCAATTTAGTGATGGATGGTGGAAATATGGTCAAACAAAAAATTTAGATCAACATGATAGTAATGCTTCATGGTCTAATGGTGGTTATCAAAAAGACTTTACTGAAGGACAAAACAACATGAATGAGGAGTGGTTTGGTATTTGTGCCAAAGGACCAACAAACGAAAAAGGGTTTTATCAATTGTATCCAAGATCTGCTTATTACGTATTAAAAGATATTCATAAGTTCAATCCGTTTGCAGAAACTGCAAATAAAGCCAAAATGAACACTCACTTTGATGAAGCAAACCTAATGGATGCTTCATTGAGAGCTAGAGCTGATAAAGCCGCATTGGCAAGTAATGATGGTGGAATTTTAAAAATTAGTAATCTTAGAGCAGAATTTACAACCTTTAATACAGGTGGTAGCTTAATTACGACACCTAAAAGTGATGATCCTGCTACAACTAATTTCCCTAATAAGTTAGGTTTTGATCACATGCAGTCATATTTTGTTGGTTTTGAGGGTAATCCATCCTCAAATATGAAAGCAAATGTAAACTTTAATATTTTAGGAAGAGTTGCTGAAAATCCAATTAACGAAATCTTTTATGAAAATAGAGGTAGAGCTCAAACTTTTAGTACACCTGATGGTCCTATAGTTGTAGGTGATTTTAATAGAGTTCAAGTATATAATGCATCTTACTCATGGAATGCAAAAGATTTTGATTTGAGAGGATTTTACAGAACTGGTCATTATCACTGGGGTTATGAAGGTGACTTCTTTGCATTATATTCTGAAGCTAATTATGGTCCAAATTTAGATATATACAATGGAGAAACTTTAGGTTTTGAAATTGATGGTAAAAGAAGTTTAAAAGGTTTAAAAGCCGCTTTTGGTCCACAATTGTGGTGGGGAGCAAATCCAGCTTACCTATTAAAATATGGAACTAAATTAGGTAAAGTAGATGCTACAGCAGTATACCACGAAGATATAAATCAAGTTGAAATTTCAGAAACGGTTTCCTCAATTGCATTTCCAGTTCCTAAAACAAGAAGAGCAACTATTCATTTTAAAACAAAGTTAGGTAATCTTGGTGTTGAAGCAGGTGGTATTTGGGCAGGACAACCTTTAAATGGTAGAGAGTTTCAAATGATGGATGGTAATATTGTTAAGGTAGATAAGATAAATAATAAAGATAATTGGGGAGGAAAAGCAAAGTTAACATTTTCTAAAGGCAGATTTAATGCCTATACTCAAGGTGCAGTTCAAGGACTTGTTGCCAATGGTGGAGCAGACAATGTTCAGACCTTTACTGGATGGAGATTAAAAGACACAGGAAGTGGAAACCAAATGAATTTTTTAGCTGGTTTTACTTATAATGTTAATTCAAATTTACAAATTGCACCAAACTTTTTATGGCAAAAACCAATAGTAGAAGCAATGCCAAATGGTGTTGATGCTCCAGGAAGATTAAGAAACGTTCTAGACGATCCGTTTTTTGTTAGAGCAAATAGAGAAACAGTAGGAGGTGAGCTATTAATTACTTTCGATCCAACTCCAGCCACTTGGATGTATGAATGGAATAATGATATGGTTGAAGATGCAAAATTTGCTTTTAGTACAGGTTTTGTATACAGAAAATTACCAACTACTATGGATGCGGCTATCGGATTTTTAGCAAATCGTACAGCGTTTGCTTTTGCTAAATCTGCACCAGCTCAAAATTTATGGGAATCTAATACAAGAATAGTTTCAAAACTTAGTCCAGATCTAGGTATGATTGCTAACATATACTTTGGTAATGGGCAAGCAAATGGTGACTCAGAGAGAATAATCAATAGAATGGGTGGTGATTTAAGAGTGATTTATAAAAAAGTGAAAGTCGTTTCTTCTTTAAAAATAAATGATTGGGGTCCTTTTGATTATCACCGTGACTTTAACTTAACCTATCCTGTACAAAGTTCTATAGACATTTCAACCTCTGTTGGAAAACCAAATTGGTTTATTTTACCAGATACTAAAATTGGTATTATGGGTATTTGGCGTTCATTAGATCAATATTCTCCAAGGTATTCTCCAACTTTTGTTCCAGCAAATACTTTTCCAGCAGTACCTGTTTTAACTCCAGTAGGATTTGGAAATGGATCTGAATGGGAAATCAGAACATACATTCATATAAATATTGGTAAATAATTTAAAAAAATTGAAAAAATGAAAAATAGAAAAATTAATTATTTAAGAAATTCGCTTTTATTTGGATTGATTATTTTAATCAATATTAGCTGCGAAAGAGATTTGTCAGATGAAGCTTCAAACGCAACATTTCCCAAAACTGCAGAGGTGTTTATTGACGCACCTGTTGCAATGGGTAGTGACTTTTATTTTCCTTATGGCGGTTCTAAGCCTACTGCATGGTCAGTAGACAGTCAAGTAAGTTACAGAGGTACTGCATCTATGCGTTTTGATGTTCCTAATGCCAATGATCCAGAAGGTTCATATGCGGGTGCAATTTTTAGAACAGAAGGAGCAGGTCGCGATTTAACAGGTTATGACGCTTTGACTTTTTATGTTAAAGCTAGTCAAGGAGTCAATATTGCTGAATTTGGTTTTGGTGAAGATTTTTTTCCTAATAAATATATTGCAACGATAACTAATGTTAGTGTCGGTACAAATTGGCAAAAAGTAATCATTCCTATTCCAGATGCTTCTAAATTAGTAAAAGAAAGAGGGATGTTTAGATATGCAGCTGGTACACAAGGGACAAACAGTCTAGGATATACTTTTTGGATTGATGATTTAAAATTTGAAAAATTAGGTACAATTCTACCATTAAGCGCTTCAATTATGAATGGTACTAACGTTACAAGAACAACTTTTGTAGGTGTAACTTCTACAGTTACAGGAGTTATCTCTACGTTTAATATGCCAAATGGGATAAATCAATCGGTTTCAGTCGCTCCAGCATATTTAAATTTTGTTTCTTCAAACCCATCTGTCGCAACGGTAAATGATGCAGGCGTAGTAACCCCAATTGCGGCTGGAACAGCAACAATAACAGCTACTTTCAATGGACAACCTACAACAGGAAGCTTAATAATAAATTGTACTGGTACCTATATTAATGCTCCAACTCCAACTTTAAATCCAGCTAATGTAATTTCCATATTTTCAGATGCTTATACAAATGTCCCTGTTGAATATTATAATGGTTATTGGCAACCATGGCAAACAACAGTTTCAAATGATTTTTCTGTTTTAGGTGACAATGTTTTAAATTATACAAACTTTAATTTTGTTGGAATTGAGTTTGATGGTCCAACAGTTAATGCTACTTCAATGACTCATTTTCATATGGATGCATTTATTCCAGGTCCAATCGCTCCAGGAAGACAATTACGTGTTATTGTTGTAGATTTTGGTGCTGATGGAGTTTTCGGTGGAGGTGATGATACAAGACATTCTACAACATTTACTGCACCTACTTTAGTTTCTCAAAATTGGATTCCAATTGAAATTCCATTTTCTGCAATGCCTGGTCTTTTGAGTAGAACCAATCTAGCGCAAATTATTCTTGAAGGTGGCGATAATTCTATATTATATGTCGATAATGTATATTTTCATAACTAAAAAAAATAAAAATGATTTCAATTAAAAATAAGAATAGTTTAATTCTTTCATTATCGATAGTTTTATTATTTAATAGCTGTTCTACAGATGAGAAGCAAACAGTTGTTACTAAAAATCAATTAGTAATGAGTGATGAATTTAGTGTTAACGGAGCTCCTGATTCCAATTTGTGGTCTTACAATATTGGAACCGGTACAGATGGTTGGGGTAATAACGAACTTCAATATTACACAGATAGACCTGTAAATATTAAAGTTGAAAACGGTTTGCTTAAAATTACTGCACGTAGAGAACAGTATATGGGAGAAGCTTTTACTTCTGCTCGAATTATATCAAAAGGTAAATTTGAAACCAAGTATGGTAGATTAGAAGCTAGAATAAAATTACCTAGAGGAAAAGGTCTATGGCCGGCTTTTTGGATGCTAGGAAGCAATTCTGATACCGCTATATGGCCACAATGTGGAGAAATCGATATTATGGAATACCTTGGAAATAGTCCTACTAAAGTTTTTGGAACTGTTCATGGCCCAGGATATTCTGGTGGAAACGCAATAACTAAAACATTTACATTACCAAATAGCAGATTTGATACAGATTTTCATGTTTTTGGAATTGAATGGGGAGAAAATTATATTAATTTTTATGTTGATGATGTTCTTTACAATCAAATAACTCCATTTGATGTTACTGGTGATTGGGTTTTTAACCAACCGTTTTACATAATACTTAATATGGCAGTTGGTGGAAACTATCCAGGAGCACCTAACAGTGAAACTCCTTTTCCTCAAGAAATGTTAGTCGATTATATAAGAGTTTATCAATAAGTTTTTTTTCAAATAATAATCTAATAGACTTTTTAAGTTTAGTCTATTAGATTATTTAATTTTTTTAAATTTCAATTAAAGAGTTTTTATGAGCCTATCCCAAAATAGTATTGAAAAAGCAAACAATAATGTAAAGACAAAATCTGTTGAAATGAATATTATTTCAATAGAAGGAGAAGTTTTCTATAAAATTTCCAATAACGATGCAATGCGACCATTTTTTATGAGCATCGTTAGTGATTCTAATCATTGGATGTTTATTTCTAGTAATGGTGGATTAACAGCTGGAAGAAAAAATGCAGAATTTGCTCTTTTTCCATATTATACAGATGATAAAATAACTGAATTCGCTGATATTACCGGAAGCAAAACTATTTTTCAAATTGAAAGCAATAGCAAAAAGTATATTTGGGAACCTTTTTCAGAACGATTTAATGATAAGTATAATTTAACCCGAAACCTTTACAAAAACGAGTTTGGTAATAAAATTATATTTGAAGAAATTCATAACGATTTTCAATTAACATTCAGATACCAATGGAATTCTAGTAATTTATTTGGATTTGTAAAAAAATCGGAATTAATTAACGACTCTGAAAATGACTACAAAGTAACACTTCTTGATGGTATTCAAAATCTTTTACCACAAGGTGTTAGTAGTGATTTACAAGCCACAACAAGTAATCTAGTTGATGCTTACAAAAGAAACGAACTTCATTCAGAAAGTGGTTTAGGGATTTTTGCGTTAAGTGCTATTATTGTTGATAAAGCCGAACCAAGTGAAGCGCTAAAAGCGAATATCGCTTGGTCTTTAGGTTTGGATAATCCAACTTATTTACTTTCTTCATTGCAACTTTCTGCTTTTAGAAAATTTCAGAAAGTGCATCAAGAAACCGATATTAAGGGCGAAAAAGGTGCTTATTTTATTTCCACTGATTTATTTTTGACAAAGAATTCTTCTAAATCTTGGAAGATTATTGCTAATGTAAATCAAAATCAATCGCAAGTTATTCAAATTGCAGATGCTATTTGCAATGATAAAACGCTTGAAAATCAAATAATTCAAGATATTGAACTTGGAAATCAAAGTCTTATCGCTTTAAATGCAACTGCCGACGGATTACAATTCACTGCAGACAAACGAAAAGATACACGTCATTTTTCAAATGTTTTATTCAACATTATGCGTGGTGGAATTTTTGACAATAACTACACGATTGAGAAAAGTGATTTTGTAAATTACATTGCTAAAGCAAATAAATCTTTATTTCAAAAAGAAAATAAGTTTCTAAACGATTTGCCTGAAACTTTTGACTATTCACATCTTCAAGAATTAATTTCAAATTCTGAAAATGCCGATTTAATTCGTCTTTGTACCGAATATCTTCCGCTTAAATTTAGTAGAAGACACGGTGATCCAAGTCGTCCGTGGAATAAATTTTCTATTAATACAAGAAGTGAAATTGATGGT
>Ga0209053_1000428_pt1 | contig 30239 bp, 23 predicted proteins | sample EBPBio152010_DNA_FD_185864 | JGI IMG/M metagenome (GOLD analysis project Ga0209053, IMG submission 185864) | Wastewater treatment Type I Accumulibacter community from EBPR Bioreactor in Madison, WI, USA - Reactor 1_7/15/2010_ DNA (SPAdes)... | ecosystem: Engineered > Bioreactor > EBPR >... | reverse complement strand
AGGGCTGGGCGCGCCGCGCCAGCCAGTCGCCCCATTGCGCGGCATCGCCGGCATAGACGTTGATATCCACCGCGGCGCCGATCCCCGGGATCTGCCCGGTCGAGGTATATTGCCAGAAGGCCCAATGCTGGCCGGGATAACGGTCCGACGGATGCGCGGCGACCGAGCGCAGCCAGAAATCCACCCCCTTCAGCCGCCACATCTGGTTGTCTTCGTAGAAATCCACCGTGGTATACAGGATCGGCGCGGTGCCGTAATGCTGGGTGAACAGGCGGATCAGCACCTCCGCATCGGCCCGGATCACCTCGGGCGCGCGGCGGATGGTGCAGGTCGGGCTGGTCGGCGTCCATTCCATGTCGATCACCGGCGGCAGATCGCCCGACCGTTTCGGCACATGGCGGAAGAACCAGCGCGCCTGTTCCTCGGGCGCGCGGCAATGATAGAAAAAGTGATAGGCGCCGCGCCGCACGCCGGCCGCGGCGGCACCGCGCCAATGGCTGTGGAACATCTCGTCCACCCGGTCGCCGCCCTCGGTGGCCTTGATGAAGGCGAAATTCACCCCGTTGGCGCGGGCGGTCGGCCAGTCCACGGCCAGTTGGAACCGTGCCACGTCGATGCCATGCACGTCATGCTTGCGGATGGCCGCGGCCAGTTCGGGATGCGGATCGGCATCCGAGAAATTCGCCCGCGTCACCTGTCCCGGCGCGATGGCGGGCGCGGTGTGCTGAAGCCGTCCGCCCCCGTCATGGCGCCCCCCGCCCCCGCCACAGGCCGCAAGAAAAGACAGGCAGGCCAGCAGGGCAAAACGGGGCAGATTCATGAAAACCTCGGCGTGAACACTCCGCCCGCATCGTGGCCGAGGCGGGCGGGATTGTCACGGCGGAATCGGGCTCAGCGGGCGAAATCCGCCGCAGTGACAGCGCCGTCACCGTCGCGATCCAGCGTGGCGAAAAGCCGGTCGGTCGCCGCCACGAATTCGGCCTCGGTCACGCTGCCATTGCCATCGGCATCGTTGAAGGCGGGGCTCATCGCCTCATGCATGGCGGCGCCGGGGCCGTTGCCACCATGCCCCTGCCCTTGTCCCTGACCATGCCCCTTGCCCTGACCCTGACCCTGACCTTGGCCATGCCCCTTGCCCTGGCCATGCCCTTTGCCCTGCCCCGGACCGTGGCCCATGCCTTGACCTTGGCCCTGACCGGCCATCGCACCGCCGGCCTTGCTCTCCATCTCGGCCTGCATGTGGTCTTCGACCAGCGCCCATTCCTCGGCGCTCAGCGTCTTGTCATTATCGCTGTCGAACATGAAGAAGACCTCGCCCCGCTTGGTGCGGGCTTCCTCCAGGGTGACCTTGCCATCGGCATTGCCATCCCACTGTTCCATGAAATGCGGGCCGGGATCTTCGGCCTGTGCCAGCGCAGGCAGGGCGAAACCCATCGCGATCAGGACAGGCAGGGTGAAAACAGTCGAGCGCATCGGAATCTCCATCATATGCATCATTTCATATACGTTGATCCATACCGCTTCCGTCGTAGTTTTTTCATGCCGCCAGCTCGTCCCACGCGGCCAGCGCATGAGCGGCATACATCACCGCCGGCCCGCCGCCCATCTGGACCGCCATCGCCAGCACGTCGCCCAGTTCCTCGCGCGTGGCGCCGGATTTCATCAGCGCCTCGACATGGAAATTGATGCACGGCTCGCAGCGCTGCGAAATCGCGATGCCAAGCGCGACATATTCCTTTTCCTTGTCGCCCAGAGGCCCGTTATCCTTGGCCGCGCGCGACAGGGCGCCAAAGCCCGCCATCGCCTCGGGGATCAGCTTGTTCATCACGCGCAACTCGGCGCGCATCGCGGAAATCTTGTCCTTGCAGGTCATCGGTCCCTCCTGTGGTCATGCCGCAGGGGTGGCATGGGCCAGAGGGCCGCGCCTTGACATATATCAAAAAATGAATGTGATCAGCCGAACCGCGCCGGCGACAGGCGCGCCGCCAGATCGGCACCAATCGCCGGGCTGCGACCGGCCAGCAGATCGGCCACCAGCCCCGCCGCCGCCGGCGAGGTCTGAAAGCCATAGCCGCCCTGCCCCGCCAGCCAGAAAAAGCCCGGCACATGCGGGTCAGGCCCGATCACCGGCACCCGATCGGGCGCAAAGGTGCGCAGCCCCGCCCAATTCGCCACAAGGCGCGTCACGGGTTCGGTCACCATCGCCTCATAGCGGGCCAGCCCCTCGGCCAGCACCATGTCATCGGCCCAGGCATCCTGCGGCGGAAGCGGGTCTTCCTCGGCGGGCGACACGATCAACGCGCCGGCATCGGGCTTGGCATACCAGCTTTCGCCGCAGCCAAAGATCATCGGCCAGCGCGCCACGTCCAGCCCGCCCGGTGCCGGAATGCGCGCCATCGACCGGCGCAGCGGGGTAAAGCCCAGCGGCGCCACCCCGGCCAATGCGGCCACCGCGTCCACCCAGGCGCCCGCGGCATTGATCAGCACCGGCGCGGCATGATCGCCCTGCGGCGTGGTCACCCGCCACAGCCCGCCCGCGTGACGGATGGCCCCGACCCGCGCCCCGGTCATGAGCTGCCCGCCGGCCGCGCGCAGGCGGCGGATATGGGTCTGGATCAGCAGATCGGTGTCGATATCCCAGGCGTGATCGGCCAGACCGGCAAAGGCCACGCTTTCGGGGTTGAGGATCGGCACCACCGCGCGGGCGGTCTCGGTCGTGATCTCCTCCAGCTGAAATCCGGCCAGATCACGCTCAAAGGCCGCGCGCTGATCGGCGCCCGCAACGATCATCAACCCGCGATCCGACAGGATGCCTGGCTGGGCGCGAAAGGCTGGCCCCGAGGCCAGCGACAGTTCGACAACCGGCGGCAGACCATAGCGCGGCTCATAAAGCGCGGCCGACCGACCCGAGGCGTGATGCGCCGGGTGGGCCTCGGCCTCCAGCACCAGAACCCGACCCAGATCCGACAGGGCCGCCGCGGCAGATAGGCCGGCGATCCCGGCGCCGATGATGATGAAATCCTGTGTCATGAAGGCAGGTTAGGCAGCGCATCGCCGCCACGCTTGCTCATTTGCGACTTGGGCAAGCGAAAGGCCCGCCGGTGATGGCGGGCCTTTGCCAGAGCCATGGCGGCCCTTATTTCGGGATGTCACCGGTGATGCCTTCGACGTAGAAATTCATGCCCAGCAGATCGCCATCCGGCGCGGTCGCACCCTCGGCCAGCCAGTCAGAGCCATCCTGTTTCTTGATCGGGCCGGTAAACGGGTGATAGGTGCCCGCCGCGATATCGTCGCGCAGCTTCTCGGCCTCGGCCTTGACCTCGGCCGGCACGGCCTCGGTGATGTCACCGATCAGCACCTCGCCGCCGGCGATGCCTTCCCAGGCATCGGCCTGCTGATAGCTGCCATCCATCAGGGCGCCGACGCGCTTGACGTAATAGGGGCCCCAGTTGTCGATGATCGACGACACGCGCGGGCTGGGCTTGTATTCCGACATGTCGGACGCCTGGCCAAAGCCGATGACCTTGCCCCCCGCCTTGGCGGCCTCGGCCAGCGGCGCGGTGGAATCGGTGTGGCTCGCGATCACGTCCACGCCCTGTTCGATCATCGCCTTGGCGGCGTCGGCCTCTTTCGCCGGGTCGAACCAGGTGAAGGCCCAGACGACCGTCAGTTCGACATTCGGGTTCACCTTCTTGGCATGCAGGTAATAGCTGTTGATCCCCATCACCACCTCGGGGATCGGGAACGACCCGATATAGCCGATCTTGTTCGATTTGGTCATGCGGCCCGCGATGGTGCCCTGCACGGCGCGGCCTTCGTAGAAGCGCGCGTTATAGGTCGAGACATTCGGATGTTCGCGCTTGAACCCGGTCGCATGTTCGAATTTCACGTTCGGGAACTTGGCCGCCACGGCATTCGTCGCATCCATGTAGCCGAAAGAGGTGGTGAAGATGATGTTGCAGCCCCCAAGCGCCATCTGCGTCAGCACCCGCTCCGCATCGGCGCCTTCGGGCACGTTTTCCTGCCAGGCGATCTCGACCTTGTCGCCAAAGGTCTTTTGCACGTCCAGCGCGCCCTGATGGTGCTGATAGGTCCAGCCGCCATCGCCGATCGGGCCGACATAGACAAAGCAGGCCTTGGTCTTGTCCTGCGCCATGGCGGCGCCGCCAAAGGCCATCGAAAGGCCAAGCGCGGCGGTGGCAAGAAGATGTCTGCGTTTCATTCGCAAGCTCCCTGTTGGGGTCAAGGCCCCGGTTGAATGGTTCCGCGTCTAGCGCGCGGCGTGGAAATTCTGTCCCAGACAGGCCGGCGCGTTCAGCGCCACCTTGCCCCGCCCCGACGACATCAGGACCAGCACAAGGATGGTTATCAGATAGGGCGACATCGACAAGTACTCCACCGGGATGCCGACCTGCGCCGCCTGAAGGTTGAGCTGAAGCACGGTGATCCCGCCGAACAGCCAGGCCCCGAGCAGCGCCCGCCACGGTTTCCAGCTGGCAAAGACCACGATGGCCAGCGCGATCCAGCCCGCCCCGGCGGTGATGCCATCCACCCATTGCGGCACACGCACGAGGCTCAGATAAGCGCCGCCCAAGCCCGCCATGGCGCCGCCGAACATGATCGCCAGGATGCGGATGCGCACGACCTTGTAGCCAAGCGCATGCGCCGCGTCATGGCTTTCGCCCACGGCCCGCAGGATCAGCCCGCCCCGGCTGAATTTCAGAAAGGCCCAGACCGCCGCCACGGCGATGATCGACAGGTAGACAAACGGGTCATGGCCAAAGACCACCCGCCCCAGAAACGGAATATCGGCCAGCGGACCAAAGGGCACGGTGCCGGTATGGGGCGGTTTGATCCCCACATAATTCTGCCCCAGCAGCGACGACAGCCCTAGCCCGAACAGGGTCAGCGCCAGGCCCGAGGCCACCTGATTGGCCTGCATCACCTGCGTCAGCGCGGCAAACAGCAGGCTCAGCGCCGCGCCGCCCGCCGCGCCGCCCAGAAAGCCCAGCGTGGGGCTGCCGGTCTCGACCGCGGTGATGAAGCCGCAGATCGCGCCCATGATCATCATCCCCTCGACGCCGAGGTTCAGCACCCCTGCCTTTTCCACCACCAGCTCACCCACGGCCGCCAGCAGGATCGGCACCGACGCCACCATGAGCGAGGCAATCAGCAGCGCCGGATCAATGCCCCCAAACATCAGCGTGCCTCCCCCTTCTTGGCCAGACGGATACGGAAATTGGTCAACAGATCGCAGGCCAGCAGAAAGAACAGCAACATCCCCTGAAAGGCCTGGATCGCCGCCGAAGGCAGGCCCAGATTGGTCGAGGCCATCTCACCCCCGATATAGGTCAGCGCCATCAGCAGCCCCGCAAACAGGATCCCCACCGGGTTGAGCCGGCCGAGAAACGCCACGATGATCGCGGTGAAGCCGTAGCCGGAATTGAAGTCGATGGAGATCTGCCCCGCCGGCCCCGTCACCTCGAAAAGGCCCGCCATCCCCGCCAGCGCGCCGGCCACCCCCATGCACAGCATGACCAGCCGCTCGGGCTGCACGCCGGCATAACGCGCTGCGCGCGGCGCCTGCCCCGACAGCTTGATCTGGAAACCCAGCATGTGCCGCTGCAACAGCACATAGGCTGCAACCACCGTGGCCAGCGCCATCACGCCGCCCCAATGCAGCCCCGCGCCCTCCCACAGAAAGCCGTTGCGCGCCGCCGCATAGCCCGAGAAATTGCGGCTGCCCGGAAAGCCCATCCCCTCCGGGTTGCGCAGAAACCCGGTCGAGGCCATGGCCAGCACCGTCTGCGCCACATAGACGAGCATCAGCGAAACCAGGATCTCATTGGTGTTGAAGCGCGTCTTCAGCACCGCAGGGATCATCGCCCAGGCCCAGCCCCCCAGGGCGCCCGCCACCACCATGGCCGGAAAGATCAGCCGGTTCTCGGTCGGAAACACCGCAAGGCCAAGCGCCGCCCCGCAGATCGCGCCCATGATATACTGGCCCTCGGCACCGATATTCCAGATGCCCGCGCGGAACCCCAGGCTCAGCCCGACCGCGATCAGGATCAGCGGCCCCGCCTTCACCAGCAATTGCCCGCGCAGATAAAAGGCAAATTCCCCGAACAGCGGATCCCAGAAGATCGTGCGGATCGCCTCGAACGGGTTCTTGCCCAGCACGGCGAACATGATCCCGCCCGCCACCATCGTCAGCGCCACCGCCAGAACCGGGGTCGCCCGGCTCCACATCACCGAAGGCGAAGGGCGCTTTTCCAGTTTCAGCATGGCCTGCGCCCCCTGCCTTCTTCTTTTCTTGCATATCCTCGGGCGGTGCGGAGGGCCGACAGCCCCCCGGCGACGCCCGCCCGTCCCGCGCTGGTCTCAGGCCCCATGATGCGCCACCTCCATGCCATGCGCGCCGCCCATCATCAGGCCGATCTCATCCACCGTCAGCCCCGCCACCGGGCGCGGCTTGCTCAGCCGGCCCTCGTTCAGCGCGGCGAAACTGTCGGCGATCTCCAGCAGCTCATCCAGATCCTGACTGATCACCACCACCGCCGCGCCCTGCGCCGCACGGTCAAGGATCGCCTGCCGGATCGCCGCCGCCGCCGCGGCATCGACGCCCCAGGTCGGCTGGTTGATCACGATCACCTCGGGGCTTTGCGACAATTCGCGCCCGACCACGAATTTCTGAAGGTTCCCGCCCGAAAGCGCCCGCGCCGCGACATGGGTGCCCGGCGTGCGCACGTCGAAATCGCGGATCACCGCCGCGGCAAAAGCCTCGGTCTTGCGCCAGTCGATGAAGCCGCGCTTGGTCAGCCCCTGCCGGGTCGCCCCGGTCAGCAGCGCGTTTTCGGTGAGCGACATGTTGGGCGCCGCCGCGTGGCCCAGCCGTTCCTCGGGTGCCGCCACCAGCCCGGCGCGGCGCCGCGCCTCCGGTCCCAGATCGCCCACGGGCCGGCCATGGATGCGCACCCGGTCGGCATCGCTGCGCAATTCGCCCGACAGCGCCAGCAAAAGTTCGTCCTGGCCATTGCCCGCGACGCCCGCGATGCCCAGCACCTCGCCCCTCGCCACGGTAAAGCTCACCGATTTCAGACTGGTGCCAAAGGGGATGGGCGAGGAAACCGACAGGTCGCTCACGCCAAGCGCCACCTCGCCGCGGGTGCCGGCGCGCCGCTCCGGCGGGGTCAGCGTCGCGCCGACCATCATCTCGGCCATCTCGCGCGCGGTCTTTTCGCGCGGGGTGCAGGTCGCCACCACCTTGCCGCGCCGCAGGATCGTCGCCTCGTCGCACAGCGCCCGGATCTCCTCCAGCTTGTGCGAGATATAGAGGATCGAGGTGCCCTCTGCCTTCAACTGCCGCAGCGTCTTGAACAGGATTTCCACCTCCTGCGGCGTCAGCACGCTGGTCGGTTCGTCCATGATCAGCAGTTTCGGCGATTGCAGCAGACAGCGGATGATCTCGACCCGCTGACGCTCACCCGCCGACAGATCGCCCACCATGCGCGACGGGTCAAGCGGCAGGCCATATTCCTCGCTCACCGCGCGGATCCGCGCCGCCAGTTCGCGCATCGGCGGCGGGGTTTCCATGCCAAGCGCCACATTCTCGGCCACCGACAGCGCCTCGAACAGGCTGAAATGCTGGAACACCATCGCCACGCCCGAGGCCCGCGCCGCCGAGGGCTTGGCCGGCGCATAGGGCGCGCCGCGCCAGACCATGCGCCCCTGATCGGGCTTCACCAGCCCGTAGATCATCTTGACGAGGGTCGATTTGCCGGCGCCATTCTCGCCCAATAGGGCGTGGACCTCACCCTCATGGATGGTGAAGGACACGTCGCTATTGGCCACGACGCCCGGATAGGCCTTGGTCACGCCCTCGATGCGCAACAGCGCGGCGTCGCTGGTCATGCCCGTCTCTCCCCTCTTGTCCGCGGACGGCTGGCCGCCTGCCCTGCCCCGGCCAACAAGCTGGCCGCGATTCCCAATGCGATGGCCTGCGGGTGCTTGCCAAGGCGCACATCGCCGATCGGACAGGTAATCCGTTGAATTTCCGTAACCAAATGCCCCAGATCGTGCAACCTTGCCCGAAAACGCGCCGCTTTTGTCTGCGACCCGATCACCCCGAGCCCGGCAAAGCCATGGCACAGAATGCGGTGGCACAGTTCCAGATCCAGCGCATGCGAATAGGTCAGAACCAGATGCTCCGCCCCCTGCGGCGCATAGGCCACCAGCCCGGCGGGATCGGCCGCCGGCACTACCGTCACCCCGGGCGGGATCGCGGTCGGAAAGCGTTCGGGCGCCGTATCGACCCAAGTGATCGCCAGATCCGGCAGGGGCGCCAGCACGCCCACCAGCGCGCGGCCCACATGCCCCGCGCCCCAGATCCAGATCTGCCGAGACGGGCGGGCGACCGGCTCCACGAACCAGCCCTGCACCAGCTGGCAGGCAGGCGCCACGCCCTGCGCCCGCTGCGCCGCCAGAACCCGGCGCACCGCCAGCGGCATCGCGCCAACCGCCGGCGCCGTGACCGGCCGCGCGATGACCTCGCCCTCCGGCACGGCCTCGAACCGCTCGAACAGCAGCGCCACCGCGCCGCCGCAGCACTGGCCAAGCGCCGGCCCCAGCGGATAGCGCGCCAGATGCCGCAGCTCACCCCGCACCAGCATCTCGCGCGCGCGCGCGGTCGCCAGATGCTCCAGCGCGCCGCCACCGATGGTGCCGGCCTGCCCGCCGGGCCAGACCAGCATCGCCGCCCCCACCTCGCGCGGCGAGGACCCCTTCACCTCGGCGATGACCACCCGCAAGACCACCGCCTGCGCCGCCAGCGCCTTCGCCAACTCGTCCCGGTCAAGCATCGCCGCGCTGCCTTTGCACGGCGGCCAGCACCCGTTCCGCCGTTGCGGGGGCATCCAGCGCGGGATAGGCCGCGCCATCGCCACAGGCCGCCACGGCATCCGACAGCGCCATCAAGGCCGAGATCCCCAGCATGAAGGGCGGCTCGCCCACGGCCTTGGACCGGCCCACCGTCTCCTCGCGGTTGGGGCGGTTCCACAGCGCCACGTTGAAGACCGGCGGGCGATCCGAACAGGCCGGGATCTTGTAGGTCGAGGGCGCGTGGGTCATCAGCCGGCCCTTGCCATCCCAGACCAGTTCCTCGGTGGTGAGCCAGCCCGCGCCCTGCACATAGGCGCCCTCGACCTGGCCGATATCAATCGCCGGGTTCAGGCTGGCGCCGGTATCATGCAGGATATCGGTGCGCAGGATGCGGTTCTCGCCGGTCAGCGTGTCGATCACCACCTCGGTCACCGCCGCGCCATAGGCGAAATAGAGGAAGGGCCGCCCCTGCCCCTTCACCCGGTCCCATTGCAGCTTCGGCGTGGCATAGAACCCGGTTGCCGACAGCGAGACCCGCGCCTGATAGGCCCAGGCCGCGACCTGTGCAAAGGCAAAGGCCTCGCCCGCCACCCGCACCATGCCGCCCTCGAACCGCACCTGAGCCGGCTTCACCCCGAACTTGCCGGCCATGAACGCCGCCATCCGGTCGCGGATGGTCAGACAGGCCGCCTGCGCCGCCATCCCGTTCATGTCACTGCCCGATGAGGCCGCCGTGGCCGAGGTATTGGGCACCTTGGCCGTATCCGTCGCGGTGATCTTCACCGCCGCCACATCCACGCCAAACACGCTGGCGGCCACCTGCGCGACCTTCAGAAACAGCCCCTGCCCCATCTCGGTCCCGCCATGGTTCAGCCGGATCGAGCCGTCCTGATAGACATGAACCAAGGCCCCCGCCTGATTGAGCCAGGTCAGCGTGAAGGAAATCCCGAACTTCACCGGCGTCAGCGCGATCCCGCGCTTCAACACCGGCGATCCGGCATTCCAGCGCGCAATCTCGGCCCGCCGCGCGGCATAGTCCGAACTGCGCTCCAACTCGTCCAGAAGCGCGCGCAGACAGAAATCCTCGACCGGCATCCCGTAAGGCGTGGCCTGCACCACCGCTTTCGGCGAATGGGGCCCGCCATAGCGATGCCCCGTCCCCGGCGCGGCTGCGCGAAACGCGCCTGACTTCATCTGTTCGGAAATATCCTCGGGGGGGACGGGGGGGGCAGACAGCCCCCCCTCCGCCATCTCCGCATAGAAATTCCGCCGCCGCACCGCGACAGGGTCCAGCTTCAACGCATGGGCGACGTGATCCACCACCCGCTCGATCCCCACCACGCCCTGCGGCCCGCCGAACCCGCGATAGGCGGTGTTCGACTGGGTGTTGGTGCGCAGCCGGTGGCTCTCGATGCGGATATTCTCCAGGAAATAGGCGTTGTCGGCATGCAGCATCGCCCGGTCGGCGACCGGCAGGCTCAGATCCTGGCTCCAGCCGCAGCGGAACAGATGGGTGAACTCCACCCCCAGGATCCGCCCCGTCGCGTCAAACCCCGCCCGATAGCCGATCTTCAGGTCATGGCGCTTGCCGGTGATGACCATGTCGTCATCGCGGTCATAGCGCATCTTGCAGGGGCGCCCGGTCGCGCGCGCCGCCATGGCGCAGGCAATGGCGAGGTGGTTGCCCTGGCTTTCCTTGCCGCCGAAACCGCCGCCCATGCGGCGGGTCTCGACCCGCACCGCGCTCATCGGCAGATGGAGCGCATGGGCGACCTTGTGTTGGATCTCGGTCGGGTGCTGGGTGGAGGCGTAGACCACCATATCGCCGCCCTCTTGCGGCAGGACGGCGGCGACCTGACCTTCCAGATAGAAATGCTCCTGACCGCCGACCTCGAACTGGCCTTCCACCACCTGCGGCGCCTTGCCGATCGCCGCCGCCGCATCGCCCCGCGCCCAGACCACCGGGCCGACCTCGAACCGGCTGTTCGCGGCCAATGCCGCCTCCACCGTCAGCAGCGCCGGACGTTCGTCATAGCTGATCCTGCCCAGACGCGCGGCCTTGCGCGCGGCCAGATGGCTGTCGGCCACCACCAGAAACACCGGCTGGCCGACATAATGCACCTCGCCCGTGGCCAAGAGCGGCTCGTCCCCCAGCGAGGGCGAGCAATCCGGCATCTCGGGCCAGTCTTCGGCGGAAAACACCGCGACCACACCGGGGGCGGCCCGCACCGCCGACAGGTCCATCGCGGTGATAGCGCCATGGGCGCAGCTCGAAAGCCCGAAGGCCAGATGCAGCGCATCGGCGGGCAGCGGGATGTCATCGGTATAGCGCGCGGCCCCGGTCACATGCAGGGCGGCGGCATCATGCGGAAGCGGTTTGCCCATGCTCATGCCCGCACCTCATGCAGATCGGTGGCGGTGCCGCTGAGGTCGTGGAAATAGCGCAGCGCCATGTTGCCCGCGGCCTCCAGCCGGTAGGCGGCGCTGGCGCGCATGTCGCTCAGCGGGGTGAAATCCTGCGCGGCGGCGGCGCGGGCGGCCTCGAAGGCCGGCCTGGCGAAGGGCTGGCCGATCAGCGCGGCCTCCATCGCGGCGGCGCGCTTGGGGATGCCGGCCATGCCGCCAAAGGCGATGCGGGCGGCGGTGATGGTGCCATCCGCAACGGTCAGGTTGAAGGCGCCCAGCACGGCGGAAATATCCTGATCGAAACGCTTGGACAGTTTCCAGACCCGCAGCCCCGGCGCGCGGGCGGGGATGGTGATCGCCTCGACGAATTCGCCGGGCTGGCGGTCCTGCTTGCGGTAATCGAGGAAGAAATCCTCCAGCGGCAGGTCGCGCCGCGCGGTGCCCTTGCGCAGATGCAGGGTCGCACCCAGTGCGATCAGCGCGGGCGGGCCGTCCCCGATGGGCGAGCCATTGGCGATATTGCCGCCGATCGTCGCGGCGTTGCGCACCTGTTCGCTGGCAAAGCGGGTCAGCATGGCGGCGAAATGCGGATGCGGCCCGGCCATGGCGGCGCGCAGGTCGGTCAGGGTGACGCCGGCACCGATGCGGATGCTGTCGCCCTGCGTCTCGATCCTTTGCAGATCGGCGATGCCGTTCAGGAAGGCGACCTCAGGCAGGTCGCGCAGTTGTTTGGTGACCCAAAGGCCGATATCGGTGGCGCCGGCGACCAGCGTCGCCTCGGGATGGGCGGCATACCAGTCGGCCAGTTCATCCGTGGTTTCGGGGCGGAAAGCCCCGGGGGCTGTCTGCCCCCGGACCCCCGAGGATATTTCGGAACAGATGAAAGCGGCATCGTCGCGCATCCAGTCGGGGACGGGTTGGGCGGCGGCGGCCGCGGCCGCGCGGATGATCGGGGCATAGCCGGTGCAGCGGCAGAGATTGCCCGCCAGCACCACGTCATGATCGCGGCGACCCTGCGCATGGGCTGCGGCCATCGAGGCGATGAAGCCCGGGGTGCAAAAGCCGCATTGGCTGCCGTGATGGTCGATCATGGCCTGCTGGACGGGGTGCATTTCGCCGGAGGGGCCGGCCAGCGCCTCGACCGTGCGGATGGATTTGCCCTGCAATTGCGGCAGGAACAGGATGCAGGCATTCATCGCGCGCGGGCCGCTGTCATCGCTGACGATCACGGTGCAGGCGCCACAATCGCCTTCGTTGCAGCCCTCCTTCGTGCCGGTCAGCCCGCGATCTTCGCGCAGATATTGCAAGAGCGTGCGCGTCGGGTTCACCCCGGACAGGCGCACCGGCGTTCCGTTCAGCAGAAACGCGAGGTCGGTCATACGTCGTCCCGCCGCGATACTCCCCGGGCCGGTGCATCCCCCCTGATGCGGCGTAAGAGGGGCGGCCCTTGTTGTGGTTATTGCCAGCAGACCCTATGCCGGGCCGGTCTGGCAAGCATTACCTTTCCGTGAAAGCCGAAAGCACCTGATGGAAATGCCTGAAAATCAGGCGCGCGGGCGGGGCAATGCCCGGCAAAGCGGCGCGGGTGTTACGGGCGCGGGCGGGGCTTTCGGGGCTGGCGGGGCTGCGCTAGTCTGCTTCCATGTCAGAACCCGTCCGATTCATCCATCTCCGCGTCCATACCGAATATTCGTTGCTGGAAGGCGCGGTGCCGGTCAAGAAGCTGGTGGGCCTCTGCGCCGCGCAATCCATGCCGGCGGTGGCGGTCACCGACAGCAACGCCATGTTCGCCGCGCTGGAATTTTCGACCCTTGCGGCGGGGGCCGGGGTGCAGCCCATTGTCGGCTGCCAGATGGCCCTGATGCACGACCCTGCCCGCATGGGCGAAAAGCCGCGCCCCCCCGCGCCGCTGGTGCTGCTGGCGCAGTCGGAGGCGGGGTATCTGAACCTGATGGCGCTTTCGACCTGCCTCTACATCGAGAAATCCGGCCAGATCCCGCATCTGACGCTGGAGGATCTGGCGGCCCATGCCGAGGGGCTGATCTGTCTGACCGGCGGAGCCGAGGGGCCGGTGGGCAAGTTCCTGCAAACCGGCAACCGCGCGCGGGCCGAGGCGCTGATCGACCGGCTGGCGGAGATTTTCCCCGACCGGCTCTATGTCGAATTGCAGCGTCACCCCGGCGAGGGTGGCCGCCTGATGGAGGCCGAGGCGCTGACCGAGCGCGGCTTTGTCGAGATCGCCTATGACAGGGGTCTGCCGCTGGTCGCGACCAATGATGTCTATTTCCCCAAGGCCGAGATGTATGAGGCGCATGACGCGCTGATCTGCATCGCCGAGGGCGCCTATGTCGATCAGGCGGAACCGCGCCGGCGGCTGACGCCGCAGCATTATTTCAAATCCGAAGCCGAGATGTGCGCGCTGTTCGCCGATCTGCCCGAGGCGCTGGCCAATACGGTGGAGATCGCGCGGCGCTGCGCCTACAAGGCCGCGAAGATCGCGCCCCTGCTGCCGCGTTTTGCCGATAACGAGGTGGAGGAGCTGCGCCGCCAGAGCTGGGACGGGCTGCGCGCCCGGCTGGCGGTGATCCCCCATGCCGCGCCGGTGGAGGAATACGAAAAGCGGCTGGAATTCGAGCTGGACATCATCGAGCGGATGAAGTTCCCCGGCTATTTCCTGATCGTGGCCGATTTCATCAAATGGGCCAAGGCGCATGAAATTCCGGTCGGGCCGGGGCGGGGGTCGGGGGCCGGGTCGCTGGTGGCCTATGCGCTGACCATCACCGACCTTGACCCGCTGCGCTATGCCCTGCTGTTCGAGCGCTTTCTGAACCCGGAACGGGTGTCGATGCCCGACTTCGACATCGACTTCTGCATGGATCGCCGCGAGGAGGTGATCCGCTATGTGCAGGAGCGTTACGGGCGCGACAAGGTGGGGCAGATCATCACCTTCGGCGCGCTTCTGTCCAAGGCCGCCGTGCGCGATGTGGGGCGCGTGTTGCAGATGCCCTATGGGCAGGTGGACCGGCTGTCGAAGATGATCCCGGTGGAAGGGGTGAAGCCGGTTTCCATCCAGAAGGCGCTGATCGACGAGCCGCGCCTGCGCGAGGCCGCCAAGGCCGAGGAGGTGGTGGATCGCCTGCTGAATTACGGCATGCAGATCGAGGGGCTGTTGCGCAATGCCTCTACCCATGCGGCCGGTGTGGTGATCGGCGACCGGCCGCTGGACCGGCTGGTGCCGCTCTATCAGGATCCGCGCTCGGATATGCCGGCGACCCAGTTCAACATGAAATGGGTCGAGGCCGCCGGGCTGGTGAAGTTCGACTTTCTGGGCCTCAAGACGCTGACGGTGATCCAGAACGCCATCGACCTGATCCGGGGCGGCGGGCGGCAATTGCATGAAGGCGCCGATGGCACGCGGCTTTATGACCCGAAACCGGGGGCCGAGAACGATATCGGCCATATCCCGCTGGATGACCGAGCCACCTATGAGCTGTATTCGCAGGCCAAGACGGTCGCGGTGTTCCAGGTGGAAAGTTCGGGCATGATGGATGCGCTGCGGCGCATGAAGCCCACCTGCATCGAGGATATCGTGGCGCTGGTGGCGCTATATCGCCCCGGCCCGATGGAGAATATCCCGGTATATTGCGAGGTGAAGCACGGGCTGCGGCCGCTGGAAAGCCTGCACCCGACCATCGACCCGATCCTGGCGGAAACCCAGGGCATCATCGTCTATCAGGAACAGGTGATGCAGATCGCGCAGGTCATGGCCGGCTACAGCCTGGGCGGGGCCGACCTCTTGCGCCGCGCCATGGGCAAGAAGATCGCCGAGGAAATGGCCAAGGAACGCCCGAAATTCATCGAAGGCGCCAAGGCCACCCATAATATCGACGCCAAGAAGGCCGGCGAGGTTTTCGACCTGCTGGAGAAATTCGCCAATTACGGCTTCAACAAGTCGCACGCGGCGGCCTATGCGGTGGTCAGCTATCAGACCGCCTGGCTGAAGGCCAATCACCCGGTCGAATTCATGGCCGGCGTGATGAATTGCGATATCCATCTGACCGACAAGCTGGCCATCTATAAACGCGAACTGGACAAGCTGGATATCCCGGTGGTGCCGCCCTGCGTGAACCGCAGTCTGGCCACGTTCAGCGTGGATCAGGGCCGCGTCGTCTATGCGCTTGGCGCGCTCAAGAACGTGGGCGTGGAGGCGATGCGGATGATCGTCGAGGCGCGGGGGGCAAAGCCCTTTGCCTCGCTGTTCGATGTGGCGCGGCGGGTTGACCTCAAGCGCGTGGGCAAGCGCCCGCTGGAGATGCTGGCCCGCGCCGGGGCGTTCGACGTGCTGGACGGCAACCGCGCCCGGGTATTCGAGGGGCTGGATGCGCTGGTGGCCTATTCGGCGGCGGTGCATGATGCGGCGGCCTCGGATCAGGTGTCGCTGTTCGGTGAGGGGGGCTCCGACATCCCCGAACCGCGGCTGCGCAACCGCGACGACTGGTTGCCGGTCGAACGGCTGGGGCATGAACATCAGGCCATCGGCTTTTACCTCTCGGGTCATCCGCTGGACGATTACATGGCGCCGCTCAAGCGCAAGAACGTGATGACGCTGGCCGAACTGACCGCCGCCTGCGAACAGCGCGGCGTGGTCACGGGCAAGCTGGCGGGTTCGGTCAGCAGCCGGCAGGAGCGCAAATCGGCCAAGGGCAACCGTTTCGCCTTTGTGCAATTGTCGGATCCGACCGGGCTTTACGAGGTCACGGTGTTTTCCGACACGCTGGAGCAATGCCGCGATCATCTGGAGCCGGGCAAGAATGTCGTCCTCACCGTGGAGGCCAATCTGGAGGGCGAGACGCTGAAGCTTCTGGCGCGCGCGGCCTCGCCCATCGACAGTGTGGCGGCCGAGGCCGGCGGGTCGAACCTGCGCATCCATCTGGACCGTGCCGAGGCGGTGGCCTCGGTCGCGGCACTGTTCGGGCGGATCGAGGCCGGGCGCCAGCGCGGCCAGATCACCTTTACCGTGGCCGACGATCAGGGCCGCGAGATCGACCTGACCCTGCCCGACCCCTACCCCGTCACCCCGCAGATCAAGGGGGCGATCAAGGCCATGCAGGGCGTGGTCATGGTCGAGGAGGTCTGAGCGCCGCAGCGCCCTGTCGGCGGGTCTAGGCTGCGGTCCCCGCCTCGGCCGGCGGGCGCGGGGCGGGGCCGGCCTCGCCCTCCAGCAGGCGGCGGCGGCGGGTGCTTTCCTCGACGGCCTGCCGCAGAGTGTCATCCTTGGACAACAGCGTGAGGAACCGTGCCTCATCCAGCCGCAGCAGCGTGCAATGGGTGATGGCGGTCGCCTGCGCGCGGCGCGGGCGGCGGGTCAGGATGCCCAGTTGTCCGAAGATCTCGCCCCGGCCCAGCCGCTGCAACTGTCCGGCAAAGGCCACCTCCACCGCGCCCGAGGCGATGAAGAACACATGCCGCGCCGGGTCACCCTTGCGGATCAGCACATCGCCGGGCTGCGCGTAAACCGTGGCGATGCCCTTTTGCACCATGCGCAACTGCGCCGCATCCAGCCCGGCCAGCGCCGGCAACTGGCGCAGCATCTCGGTCTTCTGCACCGCCAGATCGAGGCGCGGGCGGATGGTCAGCCGCTTGCGCTGCCCGGCCAGCGATTGCCGCAGCGCGGTGTGCAATTCGCGCCCGATCAGCCCATCTTTCAGCAGCGTGTCATATTCACGTTCCTCCAGCCGCAGGGCGAGACGGCGGATGAAGCGGCGCTCCAGCTCCTCGGCATAGCCGGGATATTGCAGCCGCAGCGCATCCAGCGCCAGCGCGCCGGCATCCTGCCGGGTCTTCAGCACCTGATGCAGCAACTCCGCCACGCGACGGCCATGGATGCGGCGGATCTTGGTGTCGATATAAAGGTGGAGTTCCTCAAGGATCCGGCGCTGGCTCAGCAGCATCTCGAAGCGCCGCGCGATCAGCGCCGCCAACGGGCGCGAGATGCGCAGGCGGTTGTGCAGCTCGATCACCACCCGCTCGCCCCGGGCAAAGCGCAACGCGCGCCGGGCGCCCCGCAGATAGCCCGCGCGCCCGCCGCTGCGCGTGGCTTCCAGCAGGCGGTCGGTATCGGAAAGCATCCGCTCCGCCTCCTCGGGTGACAATTCCTGATCGTGGAATGCCTCCAGCACCATGTCGCGTTCGCGCCCGGTCATGGCCAGCAGGCCCAGCGGGATGCGGTCCTTTTGCCGGATCGCGTCATCCGCATCGGCCAGCGCCACCGCCTGATCCAGCCGCGCGGCAAAGCCCTTGGCCTCGGACCGGACGATGTCATGGGTCAGGTCGTGGTCCTTCACGCTTTCGGCCACTTCTTCGCGCACGGTTTGCAGCGCTACCGCGACCACCTGCCGCGACAGCGCCAGGTCGATCGGCGCAAGACGCGCAAGCCCCAGCCCCCGGATGACCCGGCGCAGGCTGGAGCCCTGGATGAAGAGCGTATAGAGCGTGAAGCCGGTGGCCAGGATGCCCAGTTCGCGCCGGATATCGGCGGGCACGCGCCAGTTTTCTGTCACGGCCAGCGCCAGGGCCAGCGTGACCGCACCGCGCAAGCCCCCCCAGAGGATCGCGATGCGATAGGGCCGCTCCACCTGCGGCGAGAGGTTCAGCGCCGACAGCATCGGCAACACGCCCCAGAGCATGACCACCCGCGCCGCCGTGGCGGCCAGGATCACCACGAGGATCAGCAGGAAATCCCAGGGCCGCGCATCGCTCAAGAGCCGCGGGATCAGCAGCGAGGCCATGACGAAGATCAGCGCCCCGGCCCAATGCGCCAGCAGATCCCAGGTCTCGCGCAGGTTGGTCCAGACGGCGGGGGCCAGCCGGCCGGGGCCGACCCAGTTCAGCGTCATCCCCGCCACCACGACCGCCACCACGCCCGAGGCGCCCAGCAGCGTATCGGCGATGATATAGGTGCCATAGGGCACCGCGATCGACAGCGACAATTGCGCCAGCGGCCAGGCCGCCAGCAGCCGCATCGCCCGCAGCGCCACCCGTGCGATCAGCCAGCCGGTCAGCACGCCGGTCGCGATGATGGTGGGCAGGCCGATAAAGGCATCGCGCAGCGTGGGGTTCGGCACGCCGGCCATGACGAAGGTCAGAAAGAACCCGAACAGCGCGATGGCGGCGGCGTCGTTCAGCAGGCTTTCGCCCTCCACGATCCGCGCGAGGCGCTGCGGGGCGGCCAGGCTGCGAAAGATGCCGACCACCGCCGAAGGATCGGTGGTGGAGACGACCGCCCCGAGCAGGAAACAGGCCAGCACCGGCATGGAACTGAACGGCGTCAGCGCCAGGCCGACAAAGGCCGTCGCCACCAGCACCGCCAAGACCGCCATAACCAGGATCGGCACCCAGTCATCCAGCATCCGCCGCAGATCGAGGCCGAGCGCCACCTGAAAGATCAGCGTCGGCAGAAAGACATAGAGGAAGACGCTTGATTTGATCGGCAGCGCCAGCAGCGTGGTGACGCTTTCGGGCAGCTGGTCGCCCCAGGCGGTCGAAAGCCCGACCGAGGCCGCGCCCAGCGCCGCCCCCACCACGGCCAGCACCACCGAATAAGGCAGGCGCAAACGCTCCGCCACCGGCTCGGCCAGGGCGATGACGACGAACAGCAGCGCAAGCGCCGATACGAGCAAAACGATATCCATTTCCGCAGGATATGCGATGCGGCGCGGGGGCGGAACGGGCCTTCACGGTTTTTTGCGGCGGGTATCGCAGGGCGCGGGCAGTCGGGGCACGACTCGGTTGCTGCATTTGCAGGTTAATGCTACATATGCAGGCATGACCCTGCCCGACCCCGCCCCCAACCCTGGCTATGCCGCGCGCCTGCCGGCCGATGAAAGCCGCGATCACCTGATGGTTCAGGTGGCGAAACTCTATTACGAGCTGAACCGCACCCAGGCCGAAATCGCCGCCGATCTGGGCCTGACGCGCTGGCAGGTCGGCAAGCTGCTGACCGAGGCGCGGGCAGAAGGCGTGGTGCGGATCGAGATCCAGCCCCGCGCCAACCGCGCCGCCGGGCTGGAGGTGGCGCTGCAATCCCGCTGGGGCCTGCGCGAGGCCATCGTGGTGCCGATGGGCGGCGCCACCGATCAGGGTCTGTTGAACGATGCCGTGGCGCAGGCCGCCGCGCGCTGGCTGGCGGGGCTGCATCCGCGCCCGGCGCTGATGGGGGTCAGTTGGGGCCGCACCATGGCCGCGCTGGCCCGCGCGCTGCCGCAGGGCTGGGCGCCGGGGCTGGAGGTGGTGCTGGTCAACGGCGCCGCCGCCCTGACGGTGACCGACGCCGCCAGTTCCGCCGTGGCCGAGGCGGTGGCGCAGGCCGCCGGCGGGCGGGCGACGCTGTTGCCGGTGCCGGCCATTCTGGGCCAGTCCGCCACCCGTGACGCGCTGGAATCCGATCCGGTGATCGCCCGCGCGCTGGCCCGGGCCGAGGCCGCGCCGCTGCTGGCCTTTTCCATGGGCGGCGTCTCCGAGGATTCGGTGCTGCATGCTCAGGGCTATCTGACCGCCGATGACATGGCCCAGCTGCGCGCGCGCGGCGCCGTGGGCGATATTCTGGGCCGTTTCGTGACCGCCGATGGCGCGATTGCCGACCCTGCCCTTGATGCGCGCACGCTGGGGCTGCGGCTCGACCGGCTGCGCGACAAGCCCCATACCCTCGCGCTGGTCGCGGGGGCCGAGAAACAGGCCGTGGCGCGTGCCGCGCTCAGGGCCGGATATGTCACCGTGCTGGTCACCGACGATGCGACCGCACGCGCCTTGCTGGAGGAAAGCGATGACTGAAGCCACAGGCTTTGCCCGCATGACGGGCACGCCCTTCACCCCCGACTGGTTCGAGACCGTCTCGGTCAATACCTCGGCCGCTGAACGCCGGGCGGCCAGCCTGCCGGGGCGGCGCACGGTCAAGAAGGACTGGCAGGCGGCCTGGCTGGCCCGCGCCATCACCTGCATCGACCTGACCACGCTGGCGGGCGACGATACCGCCGGGCGGGTGCAGCGCCTCTGCGCCAAGGCGCGCCAACCGCTGCGCGCCGACCTGGCCGAGGCCCTGGGGCTGGAAGGGCTGACGGTGGGCGCGGTCTGCGTCTATCCGACCATGGTGCCCCATGCGGTCAAGGCGCTGGCCGGGTCGGGCATCCCGGTCGCCTCGGTCGCCACCGGCTTTCCCGCCGGGCTGACGCCCCTGCCGCTGCGGCTGGCCGAGATCCGCTATGCGGTGGAGATGGGCGCGGCCGAGATCGACATCGTCATCACGCGCGAACATGCGCTGACCGGCAACTGGGCCGCGCTGTATGACGAAATCGCCCAGATGCGCGAAGCCTGCGGCGCGGCGCATATGAAGGCGATCCTTGCGACCGGAGATCTGAAGACGCTGACCAATGTCTACAAGGCCAGCATGGTGGCGATGCAGGCGGGGGCCGATTTCATCAAGACATCCACCGGCAAGGAGGAGGTGAACGCCACCCTGCCCGTCTCGCTGACCATGGTGCGGGCGCTGCGCGACTTTCGCGACCGGACCGGGCAATGGGTGGGCTTCAAGCCCGCCGGCGGGTTGAAGACCGCCAAGGATGCGATGAACTGGCTGATCCTGATGAAAGAGGAAATGGGCACGCGCTGGTGCATGCCCGATCTGTTCCGCATCGGTGCCTCGTCCATGCTGGGCGATATCGAGCGGCAGTTGGAACATCATGTGACGGGCCGCTATTCGGCCGCCAACCGGCACGCCCTGGCCTGAGGAGACCGAGACCATGCCCGCCATCAAGGACATCATGCAGACCATGGAATACGGCCCCGCCCCCGAAGCCCATGCCGAAGCCGCTGCCTGGATCGCCGACCGCCCGGTGCTGGGCCATTTCATCAATGGCCGCTTCACCGCCCCCGAAGGCCCGACAACCGAGGTGCTGAACCCCGCCACCGATGCCGTGCTGTGCCGCGTGGCCCTGGGCACCGGGGCCGAGGTCGATACGGCCATGCGCGCCGCCCGCGCCGCACAACCGAAATGGGCCGCCCTGCCCGGCCATGAACGGGCGCGGTTCCTCTATGCCATCGCGCGCCATGTGCAAAAGCGCGAGCGTTTTCTGGCGGTGCTGGAAACGATCGACAATGGCAAGACCATCCGCGAGACGCGCGATATCGACATCCCGCTGGTGGCGCGGCATTTCTATCATCATGCCGGCTGGGCCGAGGTGCTGGAAACCGAATTGCCCGGCCTTGCGCCGGTGGGCGTCTGCGGCCAGATCATCCCGTGGAACTTTCCGCTGCTGATGCTGGCCTGGAAGGTGGCGCCGGCACTGGCCGCCGGCAATACGGTGGTGCTGAAACCCGCCGACCTCACGCCGCTGACCGCCTATGCCTTTGCCGGGATCTGCCGCGAGATCGGCCTGCCCGCTGGCGTCGTGAACATCGTCAATGGCGATGGCGCGACCGGCGCCGCGATTGCCGGGCATCCGGGGGTGGACAAGGTGGCCTTCACCGGCTCGACCGAGGTGGGGCGCACGATCCGCCGCCAGATCGCCGGATCGGGCAAGAAGCTGTCGCTGGAACTGGGCGGCAAATCGCCCTTCATCGTCTTTGAAGATGCCGATCTGGATGCGGCGGTGGAAGGCGTGGTGGATGCGATCTGGTTCAACCAGGGCGAGGTCTGCTGCGCCGGGTCGCGCATTCTGGTGCAAGAAGGCGTGGCGCCGCGCTTTTTCGCCAGGCTGACCGCGCGGATGGAAACGCTGCGGGTGGGTGATCCGCTGGACAAGACGATGGATGTGGGCGCCCTCGTGTCGCACAGACAGCGTGCCCGGATCGAGGCGCTGCTGGCCCAGGGCGAGGCCGAGGGCGCGGTGCTGCATCGCGCACCGGGGCAATTGCCGGCCAAGGGCGCCTTCTGCGCGCCGGGCTTTTTCACAGGCACCGCCCCCGCCCATGCGGTGAACCAGACCGAGATCTTCGGCCCCGTCGCCACCACGCTGACCTTCCGCACCCCGGACGAGGCGGTGACGCTGGCCAATGACAGCCGCTATGGGCTGGCGGCCTCGGTCTGGTCGGAAAACATCAACCGCGCGATCGAGGTGGCGGCGCAGGTCAAGGCCGGGGTGGTCTGGATCAACGCGACCAATATCTTTGACGCGGGCGCGCCCTTTGGCGGCTACCGCGAAAGCGGCTTTGGCCGCGAGGGCGGGCGCGCGGGGATGCTGGAATATCTGGCCCCGGCCTGGGAAAAGGCGGGCAAGCCGCGCCCTGCCCCCGCCCCCCTGCCCGCCGTGACGCCCGCCGACCGGGCCCAGCCCGACGGGATCGACGTGACGGCCAAGCTTTATATCGGCGGCAAGCAGGCCCGGGCCGATGGCGGGCAAAGCTACAGCGTCACCGGCAAGGGCGGCGCGGTGCTGGGTCAGGCCGCGCTGGCCAACCGCAAGGATGTGCGCAACGCGGTCGAGGCCGCGGCCAAGGCTGGCGGCTGGGGCGGCGTCACCGCGCATAACCGCGCGCAGGTGCTGTATTTCCTGGCCGAGAATCTGGCGCAGCGACAGGCCGAATTCGTGGCCGCGCTGACCGCCGCCGGCACGCCCAAACCGGCGGCAGAGGTGGAGGCCACGATCCGCCGCGCCTTCTGGTATGCCGCGCAGGCCGACAAGTTCGACGGCGCGGTGACCGCCACCAAGACCCGCCATGTGACGATGACGGTGAACGAAGCCTTTGGCACGATGGGCCTGATCGCCCCGGACGAGGCGCCGCTTCTGGGCCTGATGTCGCTGATCCTGCCCGCCATCGCCATGGGCAACCGCGTGGTCGCGGTCGCAAGCCAAAGCCAGCCGCTGATCGCGGCCCGGCTTTATCAGGTGCTGGAAACCTCGGACCTGCCGGCGGGGGTCGTCAACCTCTTGACCGGGGAACGTGATGCGCTGGCCCGCACGCTGGCCGATCACGACGATGTGGCGGCGCTGTGGTATTGCGGCAGCGCCGAGGGCGCCGGCATGGTCGAGACCGCCAGCGCCGGCAACCTCAAGCCGGTCTGGACCGATCAGGGCCGCCTGCGCGACTGGCTCGACTCGGCGCAGGGTCAGGGCCGCGACTGGCTGCGCCGCGCCTGTCAGGTCAAGACGATCTGGCTGCCCTACGGCGCCTGACGCCCGCGCATCGCGGCCGGGAACCATTGCCCCGGCCGCGGGTTGCGCTCGTGCGGAATTGCGCGTGACAGAACCCGCCCTTTCCGTGCAAACCTTGGGCAAACCTTGGGCAAACCTTGGGCAAACCTGGCCCCGCGGCCGGCACGAAGGAGAATGCGGCAATGCCCCTGAGAAACGCCGCCGCGACAGAGCCCCCCGCCGAGGCACCGCAGGCCCGCCGCATGACCCTGTCGCATCTGGCGGTGATCGTCGGGGTCGCGGCGGTGCTGCATCTGGGGCAAGAGGTGTTCCTGCCGCTGTCCATCGCGGTGCTGCTGGCCTTTGCCCTGTCGCCCGCCGTCACCCGTTTCCGCAAGCGCGGCGTGCCGCTGACGGCCTCGGTGCTGATCGTGGCCTTTCTGGCCTTTTCCGCCATCGCGGTGTTTTCGGTCGTGGTGGCCAGCCAGCTTTCATCGCTGGCCCGCGATCTGCCGGGGTTTCAGGAAAACATCCTGGTCAAGCTGGAGGCGCTGAAGGACGAGGGATCGGGCAATCGCATCGTGCGGCGGCTGGCCGACATGGCCGGCACGATCAATGCCGAAATCAGCGATGCCCTGCCCGGCGCCACCTCCGGCGACCCGCCGCCGCGCGCCGGGGCCGGCCCGATGCAGGTCGAGGTGATCGAGCGCCAAAGCCCCACCGACACGCTGGTCAACCTTGTCCTGCCGATCGTCAAGCCGGTCGCCACCGCCGGCCTGGTCGTGGTGGTGGTGATCTTCATGCTGCTGGAACGCGAGGAGCTGCGCGACCGTTTCATCCGGCTGATCGGGTCGAACGATCTGCACCGCACGACACAGGTGCTGGAGGATGCGGGCAGCCGCGTCGGGCGCTATCTGCTGATTCAGCTGTTGGTCAATGTGATCTATGCGGTGCCGATCGGTCTGGGTCTATGGCTGATCGGGGTGCCCAATGCGCCGCTTTGGGGGTTGCTCACGCTGGTCCTGCGCTTTGTGCCCTATATCGGGTCGATCCTGTCGGCGGCCTTTCCGCTGTTCCTGGCCTTTGCGGTCAGCCCGGAATGGTCGGCCGTGCTGTGGACGGCAGCCCTGTTCATTCTGGTGGAACTGGCCACCTCCAACGTGATCGAACCCTGGCTCTATGGGTCGCGCACCGGGGTTTCGCCGCTGGCCATCATCATCAGCGCGATCTTCTGGACCTGGATCTGGGGGCCGCTGGGCTTGGTGCTGTCCACGCCGCTGACGGTCTGCCTTGTGGTGCTGGGCCGGCACCTGCCGCAATTCGAACTGTTCGACATCCTGTTCGGCGACGAACCCGTGCTGGCGCCGCATGCGCGGCTGTATCAGCGCTGGCTGGCGGGCGATTCCATCGAAAGCACCTATCGCGCCGAAGACGCGCTGGAGGAGGAATGGCTGGCCGATTACTATCGCGACACCGCGCTGCCGGCGCTGTTGCTGGCGCAGAACGACTGGTCGCGCGGCGTGTTGACCAGCGCGCAGGAAAGCCGCGTGGCGGCCACCGCGCTGGCCATGGTGTCGGATCTGCAAACCGTGGTGGGCGACGAGCTGGAGGAAAGCCGCAGCGATGCCGAAGGCCCCTTGCCCGGCGCGGGGCGGCGGGTGCTGTGCCTGGGCGGGCGCAGCGATCTGGACGATGTGGCGGCGGCGATGCTGGCGCAGGCCCTGGCGGCCGAAGGGGCCGAGACCACGGCCCACGGGCATGACGACCTCGCGCCGTCGCGGCTGTCGGGGCTGGATCTCGCCTCGGCGCAGGTGGTGATCCTGAACTTCCTGGACCCGGCGCCGGCGCGGCTGTCGCTGTTGCATCTGCGGCGGCTCAAGCGCGGCTGGCCGCATCTGCGGGTCGGCGTGGTGCTGTGGCGGATGCCGGCACTGCCGGGCGACGAGGGCAATGGCGCCGCCCCTGTCGCCGCCCCGCCGAATGAGGCCAAACACCGCGAGGCCGAGGCGATCGGCGCCGATTTTGTGGTGGACGGATTGGAACCGGCGCTGGCCGAGGCGCTTGTTGATACAGAGCCCCTGCCGTTGCCCGCAGCCAGCGGGCCCGGCACGGGGCGCCCGCGCAAGCGTCGCACCACCGCGGCCCGCGCAGCAGACAGATGAAAGGATGACCCACATGGCCCAGACCCAACGCACCGCTGAAGACAAGATCCTCGACGCCGAGGAAAAGGCCCGGCTGGAGGCGCAGATCTCTGCGCTGCGCGCCGATCTCGCCGCCATGGCCGAAACCGTGAAATCGGTGGTCGCCAGCCGCGGGGCGGCCTTTGCCGAAATGGCCGGGGCCGAGGCGGAAAAGCTGCGCGCCAAGGGCGAGGCGGCAATGGCCGGCATGTCGGATCAGGCCGGGCAGACCGTGGAGGAAGCCCGCGCCTATGTGCGGGAAAACCCGATGACCGCGATCGGCATCGCCGCCGGCGCGGGGCTGGTCTTCGGCCTTCTGTTCGGGCGGCGCTGATGTGGACCCTGCTTCTGGGTCTGGCCAGCGGTCAGGCCGCGCGGAGCGCGCAGAATTTCGCGCGGCGAGCGGCATTGACCGCGCTGGCGGGGCTGCTGGCGCTGATCGGCGCGGGGTTTCTGGTCGGCGCGGCCTTTCTGGCGGTCTTGCCGCATCTGGGCGCGATCCCCACCGCGCTGCTGTTTGGCGGGGTCTTCCTGGTCATCGCGCTGATCGTCTGGGCAAGCGCCCGCTACCGCCCGCAACCCGCGCTGACCTCGCCGCTGGCCGGGCTGGAAACCGAGGCCGCACAGGCGATGGCCGCCGTGCCGCGCGCGGTGGCCAAGGCGCCGGGCCTGTCGCTCATGACCGCCTTTGCCGGCGGCCTGATCCTGGCGATGAAGCTACGCAAATAGCGCTCAGAAAGGCACGGGCGCGCTGAAGGTCTGGGTCTTGCCGGTTTCGGGGTGGCGCAGGCGCAGGCTTTCGGCGTGCAGCATCATGCGCGGATAGTCCAGCGCCTCGCCCGTGGCATAGATCGGGTCACCCAGGATCGGGTGACCCAGTTCCAGCATATGCACCCGCAATTGATGGCTGCGCCCGGTCAGCGGCATCAGCCGCACGCGGGTCGTCTTGCCATCATGGCGCTGCACCCGCCAATCGGTGATCGCGGGCTTGCCCTGTTCATGGTTCACATGCTGGCGCGGGCGGTTCGGCCAATCGACGCACAAGGGCAGGTCAACCCGGCCCTCCTTCGGCTCCAGATGCCCCCAGAGCCGCGCGAGATAGACCTTTTTCGTCTGCCGTTTCTCGAATTGCTGGCCCAGATTGCCCTGCGCCGCCTTGTTCAGCGCAAAGACCATCACGCCCGAAGTATCGCAATCCAGCCGATGCACCAGCAGCACCTCGGGGAAGACACGGCGCAGGCGGTCGATCAGGCAATCTTCCTTGCCCGGATCCTTGCCCGGCACCGAGAGCAGCCCGGCGGGCTTGTCCACGATCAAGAGCGCGCTGTCGTGATGCAGGATCGACAGCGGCACATCGGGCGGGTTGTATTCATAGGGCGGCATCAGACGATCTCGTGCCCGGCGGCGCGCAACCGGCGCGCAAGTTCGGCGATATGGGCGGGGCCGACATCGCAGCAGCCGCCGACGATGGTCGCCCCCTGCGCCACCCAACCCATCGCGAAATCGGCATATTTTTCGGGCGTGAGGTCGTGGCGATGCGTCAGTTCCGCCACCGTCGGCGCGTCTTCAAGAAACCCGTCGGAAATATGGGTAAAGCCATTGGCATAGGCGCCGAAGGGCAGACCGAACGTGCCCAGCACCGCAAGCGCATCGGCCATCGCCTCGGGCACCGAACAATTCGCCAGCACCGCCGCCGGACCGTAGGCCGTGATCAGCGGCGCCAGATCGGCCAATGCCTCGCCCGAGCGGAGCCGCTCGCCCTGCCGGTCATGGACCGAGACCGACAGCCAGACCGGCTTGCCCGCCTGCATGGCGCCCTTCAGCGCGCCTTCGATCTGGGTCAGGCTGACCAGTGTCTCCAGCAGGATGAAATCGACCTGCGGCGCCAGCAGGCGCGCGACCTCGGCCACCTTTGGGGCGGCGTCATCGACCGGGAGGACCACATCGTCGCGATAGGTGGCGACCAGCGGCCCGATGGAACCGGCGATGCGACCGCGGCCATGCGCGGCGCGCGCCTCGGTCGCCGCGGCCAGCGCCGCCCTGTGCAGCGCGGTGAACTGGTCATCCAGCCCGAAACGCTCCAGCCGGTCATGATGGATCGCATAGGTATTGGTGGTGGCGATGGTCGCCCCGGCGGCAAAGTAATCGTCATGGATCGCCCGCACGAGGCCGGGATGATCCAGCATCACCCGCGTCGCCCAGAGCGGCGTCGGCGCATCGCCCGACCGCGCCACCAGTTCCTGCCCCATGCCGCCATCCAGCAGCGTAATCCGTGCCATGCCTATTCCCATACCAGCCGCGCGGCCAATGCCCCGAACAGCACCGCCGCCACCTTGTTCAGCGCCCCCATGCGCCGCCCGAGCGCCTGCCCCGCCAGACCGGCGACCAGGCCATAGCCGGATGTAATCGCGGTGCCGGTCAAGGTAAACACCAGACCCAGGATCAGGATCTGCTGCCAGACCGGCCCGCGCGCCGGATCGGTGAATTGCGGCAGAAACGCAAGCACGAACAGCGCGACCTTGGGGTTCAGCGCATTGGTGACAAAGCCGCGCCACAAGGCGCGCGCCGCCCGCCCCTCGCCCTGTCGGGGCGCCGCGTCGCCCGCGCGCCAGCTCTTGACGGCGAGATAGGCCAGATAGGCCGCGCCCGCCCATTTCAGCGCGACCAGCGCCGACGGATGCGCAGCCAGGAGCGCACTCACCCCCAGAACCGCCAGCGTGACATGGAAGAACCCGCCCAGCCCGACCCCCAGCCCCGCGACCGCCCCGGCCCGCGGCCCGCCTTGCAGGCCGGATGCGGTGGCGAACATCACATCCGCGCCCGGCGTCAGGTTCAGCACGATACCGGCGGCCAGAAAGGCCAGCAGTTCGGACAAGGGGATCAGCGTCAGAATATCGGGCATGGGCGGCTCCTGCAGTCCGGCGACATTCCGGGGCGTGGGGCGAAAGATCAAGCCTTGTCATTTGCGCCCGGCGCCGCCCCGCGCCATCCTGGGCCGGAACAACCGCAGGGGCGCCGCGATGGATTACGAAACGATATCGGCACGGGATTTCGGGCAGGGTCTGCGCGGGCTTGGTCTGAACCTGCTATGTCGCGACCTGCGGCGCGAGGCGGCCTTCCTGACCGATGTCTTCGGCATGGCGGCGCATCGGGTCTCGGATGCCTTTGCGATCATGACGCTGGGGGGCGATCTGTTCCAGCTGCATGGCGATATCGCCTTTGCCACCCATCCGCTGCATGGCCTGCTGCCCGAGGCAGGACCGCGCGGCGCGGGGCTGGAATTGCGGCTTTACGATTGCGACCCCGATGCCGCCTGTGCCCGCGCGGCGGCGCATCCGGATGCGACGATCCTGCATCCGCCGACCGACAAGGCCGGCCATGGCCTGCGCGAGGCGGTGATCCTGTCGCCCGAGGGTTATGCCTGGGTGCCCTCGCGCCCGCTGGGTTAGGCGGCGGGATCGGCGACATGCACCGCCGTTCCGGCCTCGGCGCAAAGCTTCATCAGCGCGGGCGGCAGCGGCGCATCGGTAAAGATCGCGTCGATCCCGGCCAGATTGCCCAGCCGCACCGGCGCACCCCGGCTGAACTTTGACGCATCCGCCACCAGAAACACCTGCCGCGACTGCCGGATGATGGTTTCGGACACCCGCACCTCGCTGAGGTCGTAATCCAGCAGGTCGCCATCCTGGTCGATGGCCGAAATCCCGATCACCCCGAAATCGACCTTGAATTGCTGCATGAACTGGCTGGCCAGATCGCCCACCAGACCGCCATCCGCCCGGCGCAAGGCCCCCCCCGCCACCATGATGTCGCATGAGGGGTTGGCGACCAGGATATTGGCGACGTTCATGTTATTGGTGACGACCGTGATCTGGCGATGCTGCACCAGTTCGCGCGCGACCGCCTCGGTCGTGGTGCCGATATTGAGGATCATCGAACAATTGTCGGGAATTTCGCGCGCGCAGGCCCGGCCAATGGCCGCCTTGGCCGCGTCATGCAGGCTGCGGCGTTCCTCATAGCCGATATTGCTGACCCCGCTGCGCAGGATCGCGCCGCCATGGACACGGTCCAGCAGACCGGCATCGGACAATTCGGTCAGGTCGCGCCGGATGGTCTGAAGCGTCACGCCAAAGCGTTCGGCCAGGCTCTCCACCACCACCCGGCCCTCGCTGCGGGCCAGTGCAAGAATTTCGGTCTGCCGGAAACTGAGCGCCACCTGTTCCTCCACCTTTCCCCGGTCCTGCCACAAGCGGCACGAAAAGTCATGCGTCGGGCGCATCTTTGGCGTGCTGCGGCAATCCGTCGCCGATCGTGTAATAATCGCCCTTCGACGCCACATGGATATGCCGCGCCAGCCGCCCGCCTGTCGGCCCGTCCACCACGCCCGCCTCGACCGAAAAGCGGCCATCGGCGGTGCGGAACCACAGCTTGCTGCCGCAGGTCGCGCAAAAGCCGCGCGAGGCGCCGCCGGGGGTGGTGAACACACGCTCCGACAGCCGGGACTGCCAGCGCAGGCTGTCGGGATCGGCGTCGAAACTGGCGCTGAAATGGCCTGACAGAACGCGGCATTGCAGGCAGTGGCAGGCGGTCACCGGGCCGGCCGGGGCGGGCAGGTCAAAGCGGCAGTCGCCGCAAAGGCAACTGGCCGGCA
>Ga0209053_1000413_pt1 | contig 31115 bp, 24 predicted proteins | sample EBPBio152010_DNA_FD_185864 | JGI IMG/M metagenome (GOLD analysis project Ga0209053, IMG submission 185864) | Wastewater treatment Type I Accumulibacter community from EBPR Bioreactor in Madison, WI, USA - Reactor 1_7/15/2010_ DNA (SPAdes)... | ecosystem: Engineered > Bioreactor > EBPR >... | reverse complement strand
GACGGATGGCGTCGCCGGTGACGGATGGCGTCGCCGGTGACGGATGGCGTCGCCGGTGACGGATGGCGTCGCCGGTGACGGATGGCGTCGCCGGTGACGGATGGCGTCGCCGGTGACGGATGGCGTCGCCGGTGACGGATGGCGTCACCGGAATCCCCGTCGGCGGTCGCGGGGTTCGACCGCGCCGTCACCGCTCCGCCTGTGCGCCGCCTCCCGCTCGTGCTGCTGCTCGCCCTCGCCGCCTGCACCTCCGATGGTCCTGCCGACGATCCCGCCGTCCACGTCCCGGCCTCACCGGTGGCCGACTCGTCGACGGCCGTCGACGAGTCGGCGTCGGACTCCCTGACGGTCGTCTTCTTCGGCGACAGCCTCACGGCGGGCTACGGCCTCGACGGCGGCGCGTCCGAGGCCTACCCGGCGCTCGTCGGCGCGCGCCTCGCCGAGGCGGGCCTCGCGGCGCGCGTCGTCAACGCGGGCGTCTCGGGCGAGACGAGCGCCGGCGGACGCACCCGCGTCGGCTGGGTCGTCCGCCGCTCGCTGCCGGACGTGTTCGTGCTCGCGCTCGGCGCCAACGACGGCCTGCGGGGCGTGGACCCGGCAGCCACCGAGGCCAACCTCGCGGCCATCTTCGAGGCGGTCGCCGAAGCCGCGCCGGACGCCCGCCTCGTGCTGCTCGGGATGGAAGCGCTGCCCAACTACGGCGCCGACTATACGTCGCGCTTCCGGGCCATCTTCCCGTCGGTGGCCGACGCCGCCGGCGCGGCACTCGTCCCGTTCTTCCTCGACGGCGTCGCCGGCGTGCGCGCCCTCAACCAGCCCGACGGCGTCCACCCGACGGCCGAGGGCCAGCGGCGCATCGCCGACACCGTCGCGCCGGCCGTGCTCGCCGCCGCCCGGGAGGCCGCCTCCGAGGCGTAGCGTCGGCGTAGCGTCAGCGCGGGTCGCGCGCGGCGGGGTCGTTCAGGCGCGGCTCGGTGCCGTCGAGCAGGCGCCGCACGTTGGTCCGGTGCGTCCACACGATGAAGAACGGGACCACCAGCGCGAAGCCCCACAGCGGCGGCGCGACCGTCGCGCCGAGGCGCTGCTGCACGAAGAGCGTCACCGGCAGCGAGAGCGCGCCCAGCATCGAGCCGAGCGAGACCCAGCGCGTGAGCGCGAGCGTGAGCACGAACACCAGCAGCGCGACGCCGACGGCGGCCGGGATCAGCCCGAGGAGCATCCCGAAGCCGGTGGCGACGCCCTTGCCGCCGCGCCATGAGCCGAAGAAGAGGCGTCCCCAGAGGGTCCAGACGTGCCCGATCATGGCGGCGGCGCCGGCGAGGACGGCGGCCCACGCGCCGGCGTGCGCGCCGAGGAGCGGCGTGAGGTCGCCCCCGAGGCGCGCGAGCACGAGCGTCGCGGCGACGCCCTTGCCGGCGTCGAGCAGGAAGGCGAGCGCGCCCGCGCCCTTGCCGACGACGCGCCAGACGTTGGTCGCGCCCGCGTTGCCGCTGCCGTGCTGCCGCAGGTCGATCCCGTGCGCCCGCGCGACGATCAGGCTGAACGGGACGGCGCCGAGCAGGTAGCTGGCAGCGAGGACGAGTGCGAGCGAGGCCATCGGCGCGGGACGGGTGCGGCGGAAGGTAGGGGACGCGGGGAGGCGTGTAGGAGAGGAGGCGTGGACGCAGATGCGGGAAACGAAGCGCCCGCGTACACGCTTCCTTTCCTCCCCGCCTCCCTGCCTCTGTTCAGAACGCGTGAACGCCCGGTGAGGGTGCGGGCAAGGGACGGCCAAGCCGTGGACAAGACGCGCCGATTTGTCCACAGTATTGCCGGACTTGGACCGGGGCGCCCTATCCTTGGCCCCGGCGCGCCGCTCCGAGTGGCGCGCGTCCCGTTTTTCGGGGCTCCCGCTGTTTCGCGCTCCACCGTCCATGTGACGTTCCCGACCCTTACCCGCGTGCTCGTCGTCGCCCTCGTGGCGCTCCTCTCGGCCTCGGCCGAGGCCCAGACCCGCACGCTCCCCGGCGGACGCCGCGCCGAGGCCCGCCTCGCGCAGGGCACCGCCAGCTTCTACGCCGCCTCGCTCCACGGCCGCCGCACCGCCTCCGGCGAGCGCTACGACCGCCACGCGCTCACCGCCGCCCACCGCACGCTGCCCTTCGGCACGCGCCTCCGCGTGACCAACACGCGCAATGGGCGCTCGGTGGTGGTCCGCATCAACGACCGCGGGCCGTTCCACGGCGGACGCGTGCTGGACCTCTCGAACGCCGCCGCCGCCGCCATCGGCATGACGCGCAGTGGCACGGCCCGCATCACCTACGAGGTGCTCGGGCGCGGTGAGAGCGCCGAGGCTACGCCGCGCGCGCGCCGCCGGTCGGCGCCCGAGGCCACGCCGGTGGCGCCCGCCGTCGAGCCCACGCCCGTCGAGGCGCCGCGCCCGCCGCTGGCCGACGCCGTGACGCCCGAGCCGTCGGCCGTCCAGATCTAGCGACGCCCGCCGCTCGCCTCTCCGGGGCGCTCCACGCATCGTGGGGCGCCCTTTTCGTTTGGGAATGGGGAATGTGGCCCGCTTCGCGTGCCGGGAATGGGGAATGAGCACCGAGCGGAAGCAGCCTCTCGGATACCCATTCCCCATTCCTCATTCCCGTGCGGCGGCGCCGCACGTCTCTACCTTCCCCGCGCGCCACCGCCCCGCCCGATGACCGACCCCACGCCGACCGCCGCCGCCGAGCCGTCCCGCCGCTCGCCGTGGCGCTGGGTGCCGAGCCTCTACTTCGCCGAGGGGCTGCCCTACGTCGTCGTCATGGTCGTCTCGGTGATCATGTACAAGCGGCTGGGCATCTCGAACACCGACATCGCGCTCTACACGAGCTGGCTCTACCTGCCGTGGGTCGTCAAGCCCTTCTGGAGCCCGGTGGTGGACGTGCTGAAGACCAAGCGCTTCTGGACGGTCGCGATGCAGCTCTTCATCGGCGCGGGGCTCGCCGGCGTCGCGCTCACGTTGCCCGCGCCCGACTTCTTCCGCTACTCGCTGGCCTTCCTGTGGCTGCTGGCCTTCGCGAGCGCGACGCACGACATCGCGGCCGACGGCTTCTACATGCTGGCCCTCTCGGAGCGCGACCAGGCCTGGTACGTCGGCATCCGGAGCACCTTCTACCGCGCGGCGATGATCTTCGGGCAGGGCGCGCTCGTCATCCTCGCCGGCGCGCTCGAGAGCGCGACGGGCCTCCCGCCGGCGACGTTCGACGTGCAGGCCGTCGAGGCCGCCGCGCCGCTGACGGATGCCGCGTCGCCGGCCGGCGACGCGCCGGCGGCGGTCGTCGAGGCCGCGCCCGGCGAGGTCCGCCTCGTGCTCGGCACCGAGGACCTCGCGCTCGCGCTGCCCACGCGCCCGGCCGCCGAGGTGGACTCGCTCGTCGCCGCCGCCAAGGCCGCCAACCTCGCCTCAGGCCACGTCGCGCCGCCGCCCGAGGCCGCCGAGGAGGCCGCCGGCGACGAGCCCGGCTGGTGGAGCACATCGGTCTCCGGACCGCTCGGCGCGTGGATCGGGCGCACGTTCGGCATCGAGCGCGCCGCGCCGCCGCCGCTCGCCGGCAACACGGGCGTCGTCACGCTGCGCCTGTCGGCCCCGCTGCCCGCCGGCGAGACGGCCGTCGTCAATCTCCGGCAGTCGGACGGCGACAAGAGCATCAAGCTCGTCGAGGGCGAGCGGCTGGAGTTCACGGCCGAGAACTGGGATCGCCCCGCGCAGGTCGTCGTGCAGCTCGACCCCAAGCTGGATTCGCCGACGACGACGACGTTCGAGGCGCGCTCGGGCAACCTGCCGCTGGCGTGGAGCCTCACGTTCTTCGTCCTCGCCGGCCTGATGATCGGGCTCATGGCGTGGCACGCCGTCGCGCTGCCGCGTCCGGCGTCCGACCGCCCCGCCGCCGACGCCGGGCCGGGCGCGATCCCGCAGTACCTCGTCTTCCTCGTCGCCTTCGCCGCCACGCTCGCCGTGCTGCTCGTCCCGATGCTCGTCTGGGGCGTCGTCGGCGGGCTGCTCAAGCGCGACCTGCCGTGGGGGCGCGTCTTCCGCGCGCTGCCGTTCGCGGGCACGCCCTTCGCCGAGGCCATCGTGAGCTTCTTCGAGAAGCCCGCCATCGCGACCGTCGTGGCGTTCATCCTGCTCTACCGCTTCGCCGAGGCGCACCTCGTCAAGCTCAACAACCCGTTCCTGCTGGACACCACCGAGGCCGGCGGCCTCGCGCTCTCGACCGGCGAGGTCGGGTTCGTCTACGGCATCTTCGGCGTCGCCGGCCTCGTCGCCGGCGGCATCCTCGGCGGGATGCTCGCCGCGCGCGACGGCCTCCGGCGCTGGCTCTGGCCGATGGTGCTCGCCATCAACGTCCCCAACGCGGTCTACCTCTGGATGGCGACGGCGCGCCCCGACAGCGTGCCGCTCATCTCGACGGCCGTCACGCTGGAGACGTTCGGCTACGGCTTCGGCTTCACGGCCTTCCTGCTCTACCTCATCTATGCCTCCGACGGCCCGCACAAGACGGCCCACTACGCCATCTGCACGGGCTTCATGGCGCTCGGGATGATGATCCCCGGCATGTACAGCGGCTGGCTGGAGGACCTCATCGGCTACCCGCGCTTCTTCGCGTGGGTCCTTATCGCGACGATCCCGAGCTTCCTCGTGGCGAGCCTCGTGCGCGTGGACCCCGAGTTCGGAAAGCGCGAGGCGCCCGCCGAGTGAGGCGGGTGCAGGAACGTCCGGTTCGAGCACGACGTACGTTTTTAGGCTTGCCTAAAAAACCTCATGCGTCGTTTTCTCCTCGTCGCCGCGCTCGTCGCGCTTCCCTCCGCCGCCCAGCCGCTCTCGACGGACCGGCCGGACTTCACCGAGAGCCCCTCGGCGGTTTCCGTCGGACGCCTCCAGGTCGAACTCGGCGCCACGGCGACCACCTCGGGTGGAATTGCGACCGCAGCTGGTCCCGAGGCGCTCGTCCGCTACGCGCCGGTCGTCGGCGCCGAGCTTCGGCTCGTACTGCCCGACGTGACGCTCGGGGACGGGCCGGCGGCGGCCGGCGCGCTCGGCGTTGGCGCGAAAGCCGAGCTCAGCACGGTCGCCGGCGCCAGCGTGGGCGTGATCGGGATGCTGGGTGTCCCGCTCGCCGGCGGGCGGGTCGCGCCCGAGGCGCTCGTCACTGCTGGCGCGGAGGTTGGATTGGGATCGCTCGGCGCGCAGGCGTCGGCGGCGTGGCCGGAGGGCGGCATGGTGCTCGGCGCGACGCTCGTCGGCGCGCGCGGCCTGACCGACCGCGTCGGCGCCTTCCTCGAACTGGCCGCCGAGGGTCGGCCGGGCGACCCGCTCGCGCTGACGCTCCACCACGGCTACACGCTCGCCGTGGGCGACGACGCGCAGGCCGACCTCCACGCCGGCGTCGGGCTGGCCGGCGACGCGCCGGCGGCGTTCGTCGGCGTCGGCTGGAGCGTGCGCTGGTAGGCGTCAGCGCGTGAGCAGCAGTCGCAGGGCGGCGCCGAGGACACGCGCGCGCAGCCACGCGTCGGGCAGCGCCTCGACGGGCACGCTCAGGCTGACGGTCTGCGGCGTCGCCACGCCGGACGTCCCGCCGCTCGCGAACCGCAGCACGGACGCGCCGCCGCCGGCCGGCGCGAGCGCGTCGGGACGAACGACCGCGAAGGCGTCGGGGCGCCCCTCGGTGGCGATCGCGACCGTCGTGCCGTCGGGCAGGAGGCCGGCGTCGGGCGCGCCGCCGGCGACGGACGCCAGCGCCGGCGCCTCGGCCTCGCCTGACGGGCGCACGCCCAGCCGGCGGGCCAGCCAGTCTGCCCCATCGGGCGTCGCGGCCGCGTCGGAGGCCCAGTAGGCGCCGGAGACGAGCAAGCGCCCGTCACCGTCGAGGTAGGCGCCGAGGCGGTCGCGCAGCGCGCGCGGCAGCGCCTCGTAGCGCCACGGACGCGGATCGGCCGCGCGGGGCCAGGGCGTCCGCCGCTCCAGCCCGAGCGACAGGCTCACGGCGTCGAAGGCGTCGAGGCGGACCGCGCCGCGCTCGACGGCCTCGTCGGTCGCGCTCGCGGCGGCGACGCCGGCGGCGACGAGCGCCTCGACCTGCACCTCGGCGGCGTCGTGCGCGTTGCCGCGCGCGAGGCTCGCGAGGCGGTCGCCGCGGCTCGCGCCGTGGCCGGGGTCGTCGTCGGAGCGCCACGGCCGGCGGCGGTCGAACTCGGTCTGGTCGCCGACGGTCAGCAGGTCGCGCACGTCGGGCACGCCGGGGTCGCGCTCGCGCCGGAAGCCGAGCAGGCGCTGGCCGTCGGGGCCGATGGCCTCGAACGGCTCGGGGCCGGCGACGCGGTCCCACGCCGCCACGACGAGCACCGACGGCGCGTCGGGCTGCTCGGGGAGGCCGACGGCGATGCTCGCGCTCGGCGCGCTCTCGCCGCCGGCGTTGACGGCCGCGACGCGGTAGGCGTGGACGGTGCCCGGCGCCGGCGGCGGCAGGCCGACCTCGGTGTCGTGGACGAGCGCGCCGCTGTCCCAGCCGCCGGCGGCCGTCCGGCGGTAGAGGACGTAGGCGGTGGGATCGGCGGACGGCTCCAGCGGGTCGGCCACCGGCGCCCACGAGAGGCGCACCGAGCCGTCGGGCGCGAACGTGGCCGCGAGGCCGTCCGGCGCGAGCGGCTGCACGACGAACGATGGCCCGACCATCCAGCGGCCGAGGGCCTTGTAGAGCGCGCGCGCGAGGTCGAACTGCGCGCGCGGGTCCAGCGCGAGGCGCATGTCCTCGTAGTTCTGGTGCGCGAGCAGCTCGACGAGCGCCGCCGGCACGTTGGGGCGGCTGGCCTCCGAGTAGGCGCGGTTGCGACGCCCGCGGCGGGGCCATCCGGGGTCGTAGAGCGCCTGCACGTCGTGCACGACGGTCTCGAGCAACCGCTCGGCGAGCGCCGTCGTCGCGACGCGCGACGTGCCGTCGGGGAAGGTGCCGGTGCGGTCGAGGCCCGCCGTGTCGTGGATGAGCAGCGTCCCGTAGGCCGTCGAGTCGGACGTCTGGCCGGCGTCGGTGTGGAGCGCGAGCACGGCGCGGACCGGGATGCCGAGGCCGGGCGCGTCGCGGAAGCGCTCGGGGCCGAAGCCGTCGCCGCCGGCCGGCGACGCGCGCAGCCAGTTGACCCACTCGCCGCGGCTCATGTAGTCGTCCTTGTAGTCGTCGGGGCCGCGCGCGTCGGGCGCCGTCGAGGCGGTGGCGTAGACGTGGCGCGGCGCGCCGGCCCACTGCTGGTAGTAGCGCGACGCCTCGGTCCAGCGCGGCCGGCGGCTCGTCTCGCTGCCGCGCACGACGTGGCCCATCCCGCCGCCGATGCGCGCGGCGTCGGCCGAGACGGTGCGGCCGGGCGTCGCGCTGTAGTTGGAGAGCGTCACGCGGCCGAGGCCGGGGCGCATCGGGAAGGTGCCGAGGTAGACCCACGTCCCGCCGCCCATCGTCTGGTTGACGACGACGTGGCTCGTCCCGCCGGCGTGCTCGACGGCGTAGCGCGCGTCGTCGGCGCGGTCGGCGCCGGGCGTCCACGCCACGTGGACGGCGTAGTCGGCCACGGCCGGCACGTCGAAGGTCCACGTCGCGTCGGCGGTGCCCGAGCGCGAGGTCGCGGTTTCTCGCGCCGTGCCGAGGGCGAACGGCGCGTCGCCGTCGCGGTAGGGCGGGCGGTGGGCGAAGCCGGGGCCGGCGTCGCGCCACGCGCCGTGCTCGGCGTAGCGCCCGGTGACGGCGGCGCCGCCGTCGTTGTCGGCGACGCTCTCGACGGGCTGCACGTCGCGCTCGCGCGGCATCAGGACGACGGCGCCCGCGCGCTCCAGCATCGGGGCGAGGTACGGCTCGACGATCGCGAACGGCAGCACGTCCTCCAGCGACGTGAAGAGGCGCGCGCGCTGCCAGATCCACCGGTCGCGCTCCTGGTTGTAGTAGAGGCCGTGGCTCGGCCAGAGGGCCACGTGCTGGCCGGCGAGGCCGCGCGTCGGGACGCTCGCGCGCGTCAGGTGGAACACCAGCGGCGCGCCGACCGCCGCCGGGCGGGCCTCCAGCGTGCCGGCGGGCGCCGCCGGCACGGGCGGGCGCTCGGGCGGGGCCGGGCGCGGGACCGGCCGCCGGTACGGCCGCTCGGCGACGGGCGCGCGGCCGGTGGTCGCCGGCTCGGGCGCAGGGCGGGTTCCGCCGCATCCGGAGATCGCAGCGACCGCCAGCAGGGCGAGGGCACAGGTGAGACGACGCACGGCGCGGGGGGAGCGACGCCGCACGCTACGACGCCGCCGCCGGGGACACAAACCGGAAACGAAAGGGGCCGGCCCCCGGAGGGACCGGCCCCACGTCCGAACGGACGCGAGATTCGGGATCGTGCGCCTTAGCGGACGACCGTGATCTGCTGCGTCTGCGTGAACGTCTCGCCGATGGCACGGATGAAATACGAGCCGGTCGGGAGGCCCGTCGTCGTCAGCGTCACGTCCTGCTGGCCGAGGACCGCGCCCTGGAAGAGGGTCGCGACGCGCTGGCCGAGCATGTTGTAGGCCGCGACCGAGACCTGCTCGGCGGCCGGCGTGCGGACCTGCAGGCGGGCGTCGGTGCTCGTCGGGTTCTGGCCGATCAGGAAGAGGCCGGCGCCGGACGCGCTCGGGCCACCCTCACCGGCGCTCGTGTAGATCGCGTCCTCGCGGAGCGTACCCGTCACGACGTCGCCGTTGGCGACCGCGGTGAAGATGGTCTCGGCGAGGTCCCACGGGATCATCGCCGCCGGGATGCCGACCGGCGTGTCGGTGGCGGTGCCGCCCGACATGTTGATGCCCGTGTCCGGGCTGCGCTCGGGGTTGTTGTAGATGATCACGCCGATCGCGCCGGCGGCCTGCAGGCGCTGCGACTTCAGGAAGAAGCCGCACGCGGTGAGGCCGGCGCCGACCGGGCCGCGCTGGATCATGACGATCTTGCCGGCCAGGTCGGCCGCGTTGCCGATGTCGTTCGTCAGCTCGGGGGTGCCGTCGCAGCCGAACGCGGGGTCGCCGCTGACCGTGAGGGCGAGGGCGATCTCGCCCGTCACGCCGGTCGGCGTGTGGTAGGTGCCCATGCTCACCGAGTCGCCGGTGACGGCGTCCACGTAGTGGAACACGCTCGTGCCGATGATCGGCACGCCGCCCGTGGTGTCGGGGAGCGTGTACGGCGGACGCGGGAGGTTGACGTAGTCGTCGAAGTTGCTGATGGTCGCGGCGATCGAGGCGGGCGCCGTGATGTCCAGCTGCGGGAACGTGGCGCGGGTCGGCAGCTGAGCCCAGGCCAGGCTCGGCAGCATCACCAGCGCGAGAAACGCGTAGCGGAGCGTCATGGGGGTACGGGAGGAGAAGAGGGGGGGAGAGCCGGCGGATCCTGCAAAGGGCGCCGACACAGGGAGAACCAAACTAACGGCGTTCGAGCCGCTCTGTGATGGGAAAATGAACGCCCCACCTCACGAGTTCCCCGCCCGGCGCTACAGCCGGATCCACGGGGCCATCTGCTCGAACGTCCGCTCGCCGATGCCCCGCACCTCCATGATGTCCTCGGGGCGTCGGAACGGACCGATCTCCTGCCGGTAGGCGATGATGCGAGCCGCCATCGCCGGGCCCACGCGTGGAAGCCGCTGGAGTTCGTCGAAGTTGCCCGTGTTGAGGTTGGTCGGGATCGGCGGCGGCTTGCGTCCGCTCCGCGCCGAGCTCCGCTGCTCGGAGAGCTCGACGACCGCCTGAGCCACGAGCGCGGCCTCCGACGCCCCGGAGGCCGCCGGCGACTCGCCGGCCGGCGCGGCCTCTTCCGTCAGAGGCTCGGCAAATGCTTCGACGGCCGATGCCGGGCTCTCCGCCGGGGACAGCGAATCGGCCGCCGGCGCGGACACCGCCGCGACCGGCGTGACCAGGGGCACCGCCGCCGGCGACCCCCCGGCTGGCGCGGCTCCGGAGGCGTTGGTGGCCGCGTAGAGCGCCGGGGGCACGGGCGCGGCGCTCGCCACGAGGTGGCGGGCCACGAGTCCGCCGGCGAGGGCCAGCGCGAGGACGACGAGGGCGGTGCCCTCGGCACCGGTGAGGTTGACGCGGGACTGGAGGCGGTAGAGCCAGGGCATCGGAAGGGGCCGGAGCGGCCGGTGACGGAGTCTGGCTCACCAGTGCGGTCCGCCCGCCCGGCCCAACACGCGCGCGCTCGAAGAATCGGTGAACGGCTGTCGGGGGTCGCCCACCGCCGGTCGGGAGGCGTTGGCACGAACTGCCTCCCGCGCCATGATCGTCCGCACCGACGCCGTCGTCCTCCGCGCCCTCGACTACGGCGAGACGAGCCGGATCGTCACGCTGCTCACGCGCGCGCACGGCGTCGTCGGCGCGATGGCACGCGGCGCGCGGCGCCCGACGAGCCGCTTCGGGTCCACGCTCCAGCCGATGGCCTGCGTCGAGGCCGTCCTCTACGTCAAGCCGGGGCGCGGGCTCCAGACGCTCAAGGAGGCCGCGCACCTCGTCCGCTTCCCGAACCTCGACGGGCGCGACCTCGGGCGCGTGACCGCCGGCCTGCGCGCCGTCGAGGCGGCGCGGCTGACGCTGGACGAGGGCGACGCGCACCCGCTCGCGCTGGACCGCCTCATCGAGGCGCTCGCGTTCGTGGACGCGGCGCCCGCGCACGCGGCCAACGGCGTCCCGTGGTTCCAGATGCGCCTCGCCGACCTGCTCGGCCTCGCGCCCGCCATCGACCGCGCCGACGTGCTGGCCGTCGGCGAGGAGGGCGGCGTGCTGGACCTCGCGACCGGCACCGTCGAGCCCGACGGCGCCGCCGGCGGCGACCGCGTGCGGGCGAGCCGGGCGGCGCTTCGCGCGTTCGCCGTCTTCGCGCGCACCGACCTCGCCACGGCGGGTCGCCTGCGCCTCGACGACGCCACGCGCCGCGAGGTCGAGGGCCTCGCCGACGCGTACCTGCGGCTCCACGCCGGGAGCCCGTTCCGCGAGCGCGTGCGCGGCGTGGCCGACCAGATGGACGCCCGCCTTGACGATGCAGCGCGCGATCCTGGGCCCGGCGATCCGAGGGGCGGGAACCGGCCGGCGCGCGACTCGTGAGAGCGATCCCTTGTTGCAACAAGCACTTCACCCCATGCCCCGCCTCGCCCTCGCCGCCCTCGCGGTCCTCACCCTCGCCGCCTGCCAGAACCAGGCGCCCGACGCCCCCGTCGCCGAGACCTCCACGGCCGGCACCGCCACCACCGACGCACCGCTCACGTTCACCGGCACGGCCGTCCCGATCGTCGCCACGGACAGCACCGTCACGTGGATCGGCGCCAAGCTCACCGGCAACCACCTCGGCGGCTTCCGCGACGTCTCCGGCCAGCTCTACACCGACGGCGGCGCCGTCACCGGCGCCGACATCGCCATCGCGACGCCGTCCATCTACAGCGACAACGAGCGCCTGACGGGCCACCTCCAGAGCGACGACTTCTTCTCGGTCGAGACCTTCCCGGAGGCCCGCTTCCAGACGAACACGCTCCGGCCGGTCGCCGCGTCCGACTCGCTCGGCGAGGAGTCCGAGGCCACCCACATCGTCACCGGCCGCCTGACGATGCGCGGCCAGACGAACGAGATCACGTTCCCGGCGACGGTCACGATGGAGGGCGCCCGCGCCTCGGTCCGCGCCGCGTTCCTGATCGACCGCACGCAGTGGGGGATCGTCTACACCGGCATGCGCGACGACCTCATCAACGAGATGGTGCGCGTCCAGCTCAACGCCGTCGCCGGCGCCTGACGGATGCGCGCGGCAATCATATGTCGGCGGGCGGAGGCGCCCGCCGACGGCCGATCCGGCCGGTTTTGTGAATTCGGAACCGGCAGGCTCAACAACCTCTGGCACTTCTGGCGAAAAAGTCTGCCCTGGCGTGAGCCGGGCGCTCAGCATTTTCCGTATTTATGGGCTGGAGCCAGAGGCGAGAGAGGTCGTCCGTTCCCACATGAGCCGCCGCCACCTGACCAGCAAGCAGCACGCGTTCCTGGAGTTCCTCCGGACGCACGTCGAGTCGCACAAGATCTGGCCGACCTACCGCGAGATCGTCGAGCACTTCGACTACCGGTCGCCGAACTCCGTGACCCAGAACCTGCAGGCGCTCTCCCGCAAGGGCTTCCTGCAGCGTGATCGCAACGGCTACCAGCTCGTGGACCGCTCGGGGCGCGACGGGACCGTCTCGCTCGTCGGCACGATCCAGCCCGGCCGCCTCGACCGCATGGACGCGCGCTTCTCGCTCGCCGATATCGTGGGCGACGTGACGGCGCTGCGCGCGGTGCGCGTCGCCGCCGACGTCGTCGCCGAGGGCGCCCTCGCCGGCGCGACCCACGTGCTCGTCACCGAGGGCGAGCCCGAGGCCGACGACGTGGCGCTCGTCCTCGCCGGCGACCGCCTGCACCTGTCGCCGGCCGACGAGGTCCCGTCCGGCGTGATGGTCCTCGGGCGCTACGCCGGCCACGCCGGCCCGCACGGCCTCGCGCTCGACGTCAACGCCCACGCGTGGGCCGAGCGCGGCCTGCCCGTCCCGGCTTAAGCGGCGCGCGGCGCGGCCGATATCGGCCCCGAACCGCCTCGCGCCTCATGAACGCCCGCTTCCCCCTCGCCGTCGTCCTCGGCGGCGTCCTGGCCCTCGCCGCTTGCGACTCTGCGCCGGAGGGCGACTCCGAGCGCGTCGCCGGTGTCTGGGAAGGAACGATCGACTTCCGCGCGGACACCGTCCTCGCCGACGCGAACTACCGCATCGAGGCCGACTACGATGTCGCCGTGCGCTTCGACCTCGTGCACGACGACGGCCTCACCTGGGGAACGGTCTCGGCGGCCTTCGACGGCTATCTCATCGCCCGCGAGGCCGGCATGCCGGCCGACACGTTCCGGTTCGACCCCTCGGTGCCGATGGTGGACGCCGCCTTCGGCACGTTCATCCGGCCGGAGCTGGAGATCGACGTTCCGTGGGGGCCGTACGACGAGGACCTCTGGACGTTCGACAAGGTCGCCAGCCGGCTGGACCTCCAGAACACGGTCTACAACCTCTGGGTCTTCCCGCTCCGCAACGTCGCAAACCCCGACACACTACGGTACGAGCTCGGGATGGACGGGACCGACGTCCGCTTCAGCCGCACGAGCGACGACCCTGTGTTGCCGGATTCGATCCTGACGGGCATCGGGACGCTGCCGTCGCCGCGCCGCGAACTGATGGTGGTGGAGGACGCCGGGCACCGCGCGATCCTCCGGGCCGTGCGTACGCAGGCGCGCTGACCTCTGAAGAAACGGGCAAGGCCGCATCGCGCGGCCTCCCGGACCGGCACGACGGCGGGCGGGATGGCGTTCTTGCGCCTCCCGCCCGCCGCCGTTTCCGCCGATGCCCGTTCGCCTCGCTCTCGCGCTCGCCGTGCTCGTCCCGCTCGGTGCGGGCTGCGCGTCCGCTCCGCCCGCCGTGCCGCCCGCCCCGATGCAGGTGGACACCACCGCGCCCGCCGGCTTCACCGAGGGCTACACCGGCGCCGACGACAGCCTCCGCTTCACCGGCGAGGTGCGCCTGCGCAACCTCCGCCAGCTGACGTTCGGCGGCAACAACGCCGAGGCCTACTGGAGCTTCGACGGCCGCGAGCTCATCTTCCAGAGCGACCACTCGGCCATCAACCCGCAGGGCTGCGACCAGCAGTTCGTGATGCGCGCCGACGGCGCGCCGCGCGCCTCGGGCCGCCTTCACGACCTCGTCTCGACCGGGCAGGGGCGCACCACGTGCGGCTACTTCCTGCCCGACGGGCGCGTCGTCTACGCCTCCACGCACGCGAGCGAGCGCACCTGCCCGACGACCGCCGCCGCCCGCACGGGCCGCTACGTGTGGGACATCTTCGAGACGTACGACATCTACGTCGCGGGCGCCGACGGCACGGGCACCGAACTCCTCATCGGCGGGCCGGGCTACGACGCCGAGGCCACCGTCAGCCCCGACGGCCGCTGGATCGTGTTCACCTCCACGCGCTCGGGCGACCTCGAGCTGTGGCGCTACGAGATCGCCACCGGCGACCTGCTCCAGCTGACCGACACGCCGGGCTACGACGGCGGCGCCTTCTTCTCGCCCGACAGCCGGCAGATCGTCTGGCGCGCGAGCCGACCCACCGGCGAGGCGCTCGCGTCCTACCGCGCGCTGCTGGCCCGCCACGCCGTCGAGCCGGGCGCGATGAACCTCTTCGTCGCCAGCATCGACGGCTCGAACGCGCGCCAGGTGACCGACCTGCCCGGCGCCAACTGGGCGCCGTTCTTCCACCCCGACGGCCGGCGCATCCTCTTCTCGAGCAACCACCACACGATGGCGGAGGGCGGACGCGAGTTCGACCTCTTCCTCATCGGTACCGACGGCTCGGGCCTGGAGCGCGTGACCTTCTCCGGCACGTTCGACGCCTTCCCGATGTTCTCGCCCGACGGCCGGCGCCTCGTCTTCGCGAGCAACCGCCGCGCCGACCGCGCGCCGAGCCGCGACACCAACGTGTTCGTCGCCGACTGGGTCGAGACGCCCGGCGACGTGGACCGCGCCTTCCGCACCCTCCCGTGATGCGCCTCCTGCTGCTGGTCTCGCTCCTCGCCGTCGCCGGCTGCGCGGCCGACGACGCCGGGACGCCCGGATCGTCCGCCCCCGGCCTGCCGGACGCGCCGCTCGCGCTGCGCGGCGAGGTCGTCGGCCTCCGCGCCGAGGGCGCGGCGCTGCGCGTCCACCACGAGGCCGTGCCGAGCCTCGGCATGGAGGCCATGACGATGGACTTCGCGCTCGCCGAGCCGTCGCTCGCCGAGGGCCTCGCGCCGGGCGACAAGGTGGCGCTCACCATCGAGGCGGCGCCGCGCCTGCGCGTGACGGCCGTCGAGCGCCTCCCGGCCGACACGCCGCTCGCGCTCGCGCCACCGGATTCGTCGGCTGCCGACGCGCCGGCGACCGACACGACGGCGGCGCCGTAACGGTGCTCGGCCACCGCCTGCGCATCCCGCCGGGGACGGCGTCGGCCTTTGGTCCGCCGCGCACCACTCCGCCCGGACGCCTCGTCGTCACCGGCGCGACGGTCCACACGATGACCCGCGCAGCGGACGGCGCAGCCAACGAGGCCACGCCGGTGGCCGACGCATTCGCCGCCGACGGCGGGCGGTTTGTCGCCGTCGGCCGCACGTCCGACGTGACCGCCGGGCGCGAGCACTGGCCGACGCTCCACCTCGACGGCGCGACCGTCGTGCCCGGCCTGATCGACGCGCACGGTCACCTGCTCGGGCTCGGGCTGTCCCGGTTGCAGGCCGACCTCGCCGGCGCGGCGTCACCGGCCGAGGTCGTCGCCCGCCTCCGCGCGCACGCCGACGCGCATCCCGACGGCTGGCTCCTCGGGCGCGGCTGGGACCACACCCGATGGCCCGGCGGCGCGTTCCCGACGCGTCACGACCTCGACACCGCGTTCCCCGACCGGCCCGTCTGGCTCTCTCGCGTCGACGGCCACGCGGACTGGGGCAACGCCGCCGCCCTCCGCGCCGCCGGATTCGATCCCGACACTCCCGCGCCGCTCGATCCGGAGGGCGGACAGATCGTCCGCGACGCCGACGGGCGGATGACCGGCGTGTTCGTGGACGCCGCCGCCGAGCCGGTCCACGCCGCCGTCCCGCCGACGAGCGCCGCCGACACCGCGCGTGCGCTGACGCTCGCGCTCGACGAGGCGAGCCGGCACGGCCTCACCGGCCTCCACGAGGCGGGCGTCCCGATGGACGCGCTCGACCTCTACGCCGCCGCCATCGACGCCGGGCGCTTCCCGCTGCGCCTGACCGGCATGATCGGTCCGGACGAGCTGGACGCCTTCGCCGACGCGCACCCCGGCGGGCTCGTGCATCCGTCGGGGCGGCTGCGCGCGAACACGCTCAAGCTGTTCGCCGACGGCGCGCTCGGCAGCCGCGGCGCGGCGCTGCTGGCCGACTACGCCGACGCGCCCGGCGAGCGCGGGCTGCTCCTCTACGACCCCGCCGACCTGCGAGAGATCGTGACGCGCGCGATGCGGCGCGGCCTCCAGGTGGCGACGCACGCCATCGGCGACGCCGCCGCGCGCGCGGTGCTGGACGCCTACGAGGCCGCCATCGGCGCGACCGGCGGCGGACCCGGCCGCCACCGCCTCGAACACGCGCAGGTGATCGCGGACGCCGACGTGGCGCGGCTCGTCCGGCTGGGCGTGATCGCGTCCGTGCAGCCGACGCACGCGACGAGCGACTGGCGCTGGGCGCCCGACCGGCTGGGCGACCGCTGGCCGACGGCGTACCGGCTGGCGGGCCTCGCCCGCGCGGGCGCGCGCCTCGCGCTCGGGAGCGACGTGCCCGTCGAGCCGCTGTGCCCGCTGCGCGGCCTCCGCGCGGCCGTCACGCGGCGCGACGATGACGGCCTGCCCGACGGCAGCGAGCGCGCCGACGAGGCGCTCTCGCCCCGCGACGCGCTCGCGGGCTTCACCACCGGCGCCGCGTTCGCCGGCTTCGCCGAGCACGAGGTGGGGCGCATCGCCGTCGGCCTCCGCGCGGACGCGGCGGTGCTCACGGCCGATCCGCTCGCCGGCGGACTCGCCGACGCGCGCGTGGCGGCGACGCTCCTCGACGGCGAGGTGGTGTGGAGCGACGGGAACGTGCCGACGCCGGGGTGACGACCCGCGCCCCTACCTTGGCGCATGATGGCGACGATCCACGGCTCGGACAGATTCGATCACGTACCGGCGCGGGGGCTCCTGCTCCCCTGCGCGGTCGGGCTCGTGATGCTGTGCGCGGCGGCGTCCGCCCAGCCGGTGACGTGGGAGGTCATGCCGGGCGTCCGGCGGCTCCCGAGCGACCCCGACAAGATCGTCGCACTCGACTTCCTTCGCGGCGAAGGCGCGCAGGCTGACGACCCTTCGGCTGACACGCTCGTTGTGTTCAGCTTCAACGGAGGCGCCTTCCTCTACAACCCATCGGGCGCCGCCGGGGCGGCCGGCGACAACGGTGAGTGGGGCGCGTGGCACCTCCTCTGCTCGATCTCCAGCTGCACCAGCCCGGACGACGGGCTCATCACCGCCGCCGGAACGTTCGTGATGGGCTCACAGTCCGGGCCGACCGGTATCGCCCGGGGCACCGACCGGGGCCGGACGTGGGTGCTCCGCGTCGATGGCTACAACGCCGCCCCGTTCATCGAGCCGCGCCTGCCCGGCCTCGTCGGACCCGACGGCACGCCGACGATCCTCGCTGGCACCACCAGCTTCATCGGCGGCACGTTCCGCTCCGACGGCGACGGCGCGCCGGGGACGTGGACGGGGAGCGGGCTCGCCGGTGGAAGCATTGAGGCGCTGGGGGTCGTACCGCCGTCGGCGATGTTGCCGACCGGGCGGATCCTCGCCGGCGTCTGGAACGGAGTGACGTACTCGGACGACGGCGGGCAGACCTACACGCCGAGCAGCGCCTACGGCCAGGCGGCCTACATCGCCTACTCTTTCACGTTCGTCCCCGACGACGGCCACCCCTACGGCGGCGTCGCCTTCGCCGGGCTGGAGAACGTCGGGCTGTACCCGGCCGCCCGGGCCGAAATCCACCGGTCCGACGACGGCGGCGCGACGTGGGCGCTTGTTCACCGGTTCACGGCGGCCGAGTTGGAGATCCCGGTCCCCGAGGGGACCGACGTCTCGCAGGTGACGCTGTACGCAACGGCAGATGGGACCGTCTGGGCGGGAGTCGGGCAGAGCACGGGAGCATCGAACCCTGCACGGTCGACCATCTTGCGGAGCGTGGACGGAGGCCATACGTGGGTGCAAGCCGATGCGGGATACCGGAATGTGCACGGGTGGGGGTACCGGGTCAACCAGTTCCGTTTGTCGCGGACGGGCGTGCTCTACGCCGCGACGGACCGGGGCGTGTGGCGGACGACGGCCGCAGTCGTCGTTGGCGAGGCGCCGCCGTCGTCGCTGGGCCTGTCTCTGTCGGTGTCGCCGAACCCATCGCGTGGGCTCATCACGCTCTCGCTTACGTCGCGCGAGACGCAGCGCGTGCGCGTGGTCGTGACGGACGTCACCGGCCGGGAGGTCGCCGCCGTCGAGGCGTGGGCAACGCCGGAGGGCTCGTCGGTGAGCGTGGACGCGTCGCGCTGGGCGAGCGGCGTGTACGTGGCGCGGGCGAGCGTCGGCCGGCACACCGAGCACGTCACCGCCCGCTTCACCGTCGCGCGCTAGCCGAGGATCTTGCGGATCGCGCGCTCGCGGTGGGCGAAGATGCGCCGCACCTGCCAGTGGATGAGCGGCGCCGCGATCTCGCCGAGCGGCGCCAGCGGCAGGCTGTAGAGCACCTCGTCGTGGATGTCGGTCCCGCCGCCGGGCGCGTCGGTGAACGTGTGCGTGTGGTGCCAGACGCGGTACGGCCCGCGCAGCTGGCGGTCCACGAACTGCTCGCCGGGCACCCACCGCGCGATCTCGGTCCGCCACGCGAACGGCACGCCGAACAGGCGCAGCCGGTAGTCGATGATCGCGCCCTGGTGGATCTCGTCGGGCGCGCTCGTGATCTCGAAGCGCAGTTCGGGCGGCGTGATGCGCTCCAGGTTGCGCGCCTCCGAGAAGAAGGCGAAGACCTCGTCGCGCGGGCGCGCGAGGTGCATGGACGTGGCGAAGCGGTGGAGGCGGGCCATCAGCGGGACGCGGGTGCCGCCCCGGAATCCGCGCGCGGCGCTCCGGGATCCGTCACCGGCCCGTCGTCACGCGCGCTTCGTCACGCGCGCGAGGTCGCCGGGTCCACCACGCCGACGACGGTCGCGTCCGTCGCCGTGAGCGGGTGGCGGTCGAGGAACGGGAGCGCGGCCTCGGCGCTGGTCACCATCAGCACGCGGTCGCCGGGGCCGGCGTCGCACGTGTCGAGCGCCGTCGTCGGGCGCCCGCGGTCCGCGCCGTCGGCGCCGATGGGCTGGACGAGCAGCATCGTGCGGCCCTCCAGCGACGCGTCCTTGACGGTCGCCCACACGCGCCCGATGACGCGGCCGAGCGTCACGCCGCGTCCCCGGCCAGCGCGCCGTCGGGCTCGGTCACGTCCACGCGGTCCACGATCGCCATGATGACGGCGTCGATGGCCTTGCCGGTGGTGAGCGCGGTCTGGCGGCCGGACGAGCCCTGCGCCACGAGCACCGTCTCGCCCTCGCCCGCGCCGACGGCGTCGGCAGCGACGACGTAGGTGTCGCGCGGCGTGCCGTCGAGGTCCATCTCGCGCACGATCAGGAACGTCATCCCGACGAGGCCGGGGTCCTTGCGTGTGGCCCAGACGGTGCCGATCACCTGTCCGTAGAGCATCGGGGAGCGGGAGGCAGAGGGGGCAGAATAGCGCCGCGCGCGCGGCGCCGGCGGCCCGGAGAGCGGTGGTGTGCGCACAAAACGGACCGCGCGTGAGGTGGATCGGACGAGAACGCGGTCTTGCAGGGTACAGGGGACAATGCGCACCCCTTGTGTACATTCATGTTCCCTTCATGTCCTCCTCTCCCCCTCTCGCTATGTCACGTGCTCTCCTCGCGCTCGCCTTCCTGGCTACCGCGACCCTCGTCCATGCGCAGAGCGCCGAGCGCGCTCCCGCCTACGACGGCGCGCCCATCCTCACGAAGGCCAACCCGCCGGCCCCCTCGCAGGCTCGCGGCGGCGTCCTCTTCGACCAGACCGACCTTGTGACGAGCGTCGGGACCGGCCCTGCCGGCACCGACGAGAGCGGCCTCCAGACGGCGCTCACCATGACCACCTTCGGCGCCGGGCACAGCCTCACCGCCAATGTCTTCGTCGCCGACGACTTCACGGTCCCGGCCGGCGAGACGTGGGACGTCACGGGCTTCAACTTCTACGCCTACCAGACCGGCGGCACGACGACCTGCTCGATGACGGGCTACTACGTCCGGATCTGGGACGGCCCGCCGGGGGACGGCGGCACCGTGATCGCGGGCGACCGCACGACGAACCTGTTCCAGAGCTGCACCTTCTCCGGCATCTACCGCGTGCGCGACGTGGACCCGCCGGGCACGGCGACGACGCGCCCGATCTACGAGAGCACGGCGGCATTCGCGACGCCGCTCGTGCTCCCGGCGGGCACCTACTGGGTGGACTGGGCCGCGACCGGCTCGCTGGCCTCCGGGCCGTGGGTTCCGCCGGTGACGATCGTCGGCCAGACGACGACGGGCAACGCGCGCCAGGAGATCTCGGCGGCGTGGGCCAACCTGCAGGACGGCGGCTCGCTGACGCCGCAGGGCCTGCCGTTCCAGGTCCTCGGCACCAGCAGCGGCGGCGGCAGCCCTCTGCTGAGCGTGGACCCGACGTCGGTGCCCTTCGGTAGCGTCGGCGTCGGCGGCACCGGCGGCCCGGCCACCGTCACGCTGACCAACACCGGCACCGAGACCCTGACGATCTCCTCGATCTCGCTCTCCGGCGACGCCGCCTTCTCCATCAACACGGCCGGCACCAGCCTGTCGCTCGCCCCGAGCGCCGCGACGACGTTCACCGCGAGCTTCACCCCGACGGCCGCCGGCGCCGTTGCCGGCTCCGTCACCATCACGAGCAACGCGCCGGACTCGCCGGCGACCGTCGCCCTCTCGGGCACCGGCACCAGTGGCGGTGCTGCCGTGACGTTCCCGTCGACGGACACGCCGGTGACGATCACCGACAACACGCCCAGTGGCGTCACGAGCACGATCACGATCCCGGCCTCCGAGACGCGCTCCATCGCCGACCTCGACGTGGACCTCAACGCGACCCACTCGTGGATCGGCGACCTCGCGATCTCGCTCGCGCGGGATGCGACGACCGTGAGCATCATGGACCGCCCGGGCTACACCGGCACCGGCTTCGGCTGCTCGGGCGACAACCCGAACATCATCGCCGACGACGAGGGCACCGACGGCTCGATCGAGGGCAGCTGCGTGGCGGGTGCGAACCCGGGTTACGCGGTGGCCGACGGCCGCTACACGCCGAACCAGCCGCTGAGCGCGTTCGACGGCTCGGCGATGGCCGGCACGTACACGCTGACGATCAGCGACAACGCGGCCGGCGACACGGGCACGCTCGACAGCTGGGCGCTGATCATCACCCCCGAGGACAGCGGCCCGTCCACGATCAGCATGGTCACGGTGCGTCAGCCGGCGGCGCCGCTGCCGTCCAGTGGCGGCGACGCGCGCATCGCGTTCCGGTTCACGAACCTGACCAACGAAGCGATCGCGACGACGACGTGGGCCGAGCTCGAGATTCCGGGTGGCGGTCTCATCACCATCCCCGGCGACTTCTCGCGCCTGATGCGGCCCAAGCCGCTGCCGCTCGCAGCGGCCGGTGACCCGGCGGACAATCGCCGGTGGGGCATGTGGTTCCAGCTGCTGCCGGCCGCACCGGCGGGCGAGTACCGCTACACGCGCTACGCCGGCACGCAGGGCGGCACGATCCTCGTCTCCGAGACCGTGGCCTTCACGAAGGCAGCTCCGACGGCAACGGCGACGGCTCCTGCGCGGATGGCTGGCACGCCGGACGCGGACGAGGCGGTCGTCACCATCGGGGAGAATGGGGCCATCACGGTCGTGCATGCCGGGGCGACGGAGGCCCTGACGACGTCGAGCACGGCGTCCGGTCTGCGCGTGTCGCCGAACCCGATGACGACGCAGGGCCAGGCCGTGGTGTCCGTGGCGACCACGCAGGACGTGCGTGTGTCGCTGTACGACGCGCTGGGCCGCGAAGTGCGCGTGCTGCTGGACCGCTCGATGACCGCCGGCCAGGAGGCGCACATCGGCTTCCGCACGAATGACCTTCCGGCAGGCGTCTACGTGATCCGCGCCACGGGCACGGATTTCGCTCAGACCGAGCGCATCACGGTGGTGCGCTGAGTCTCGCCGTCCGTCCGGGTGGGTCCGTGGCCCCCCGGACGGGCCGTAGAGGATCGAGGCAGTAACCGGCGGAGCGCCGGCGTGCAGTCGATGCGCGCCGGCGCTCCGCGCGATTCGGGCTGCCGGTCACCGCCCGCGTTCGTTCCGCGTGGTCCAAGAGATCGCTCGCTCGAGACGTGCGTCCGTGACGCACCGCATGGCACCCGACGGCGGCGAGCCCCGCGTCACCACCACGCTCGCGGGTCCGAAGGGGCCGGCGCGGAGGTCGAGCAGCGAGCCGGAGAGGCGGTAGCGTCCGGCCGAGGCCTGCGAGATGGCCCACGACGAGCGCCTCATCGCGGGTGGCGGGCCCGAGGTCGTCACGCCCGATGACGAGTCGCCGGACCTGACGGTTCTATCGGCGACGACGCAGGGTGGAGCGCGACGCCGCCAGGCGGGCCGTTGACGATCCCCTCGCGCGGCCGGACCGAGGTGTCGATGGTCGAGCGTCGCGCGCGTGCGTGGAGGTGATGGACGCGCTCGGCCGGACGGTGGCCGTGTTCTTCGACGGTCCCCGGCCAGCATCCACCTCGTGTCGTTTCGATGCGTCGGCGCTGTCGCCGGGCGTCTACCCCCTCTGTTTCGCCGCCGGTGACGCGACGCACACGGGCCGACAGACGGTCGTGCGGGAGAGGCGTGCCCGCGGATGACCGTGGATTGGCAGGACTTCGGTACTTACCCCGTGGTCTCCCTCCGAGACCCCTCTCTCCCTTCCCCTTCTCCCTATGCGCCACTCTCTCCTTTTCGCGTGGCTTCTGGCCGTCGGCTCCAGCGGAGCCCTGGCCCAGACGGTGGACCTCGTCCCCGGCCCGACCTCCACGCCGGGCTTCGACGCCGCGACACACGTCCCGGCGGCTCACTTCGGCACCCTGCCGTTGCTCTACAGCAACGGCGGCCTCGCCACCGGCACCACCACCGGCAGCGGCGTGGCGGTCCCGACGGCCGGCTACCAGTGGAGCGAGGTCCAGGCCGACGCCGGCAACACGACCGAGAGCAACACGAACGCCGGCTTCTCGTGCTCCGTCACCACCACGACCATCTTCCGCTGCGCCGACGACTTCACCATCCCCGTCGGCGAGACGTGGACCATCGAGGCCGTCGCGGCCTTCGCCTACCAGACCGGCTATGCCGGCGTCGCGTCGCCGATCGTGTCGGGCACGCTTCAGATCTGGGACGGCCCGCCGAACGATCCCGGGAGCACGATTCTCTTTGGGGACACGTCCACGAACCGGCTGCTGACGTCGTTCGAGGCGAACCTCTACCGCGTCTTCAACACGACGACGCCGCCGCCGGGCTCGGCGCCCGGCACGACGCGGCGCATCTGGGAGAACGTTCTGGCGGTCAGCCCGACGCTCTCGCTGCCGGCGGGCACGTACTGGGTGGACTTCAACACGACGGTCACGGCCAACGCCGCCCACTTCACGCCGGCCGTGACGACGCCGGGGACACGCGGCGTGCCGGGCGCGAATGCGCTGCAGTTCACAGGCGCAGGGTGGGTCGCCACCATCGACACCGGCAACCCGGCCACCGCGCCGGACGTGCCGCAGGACTTCCCCATCCAGATCTACGGGACGAGCGTGGCGCCCACGTACACGGTGACGGCGCCGGCACCCGGCCCGGTCCTGATCGCCGGCGCCCGCACCGTCGTGCGATGGAACGGAGCGGGCGTCCCCGACCGCAACGTCGACGTCGACGTCTTCCTTCGCAAGGGCGCCGGGCCGGAGGTTCTCGTCGGCTCCGGACCGAACCGTGGCCGGCTCAAGGTCACCATCCCCGCCGTCGCCGTGTCGGGGAGCGACTACACGTTCGTCGTCCGCCTGCAGAGCGACCCCTCTGTGTTCGGCGCGTCGGCCGCCGTCGCCGTCTCGAACACGGCCGAGCAGTACACGTTCTCCGAGCCCGACGCCAACGAGTCGTGGGCGCGCGGCTTCCTGCGCACGGTGGTCTGGACCACCCCGCCGACCGCCCCGACAGGCACCGTCACCCTGACGTTGCAGCGCGACAACGGCACGGTCATCTTCTCGGCCGCCGGCGAGCCCGACGACGGCTCGTTCGACTACGCCATCCCGTCCAACCTCGCCACGGGCAACGACGTCTTCTTCACCATCACGAACGAGGCCGACGGCGCGTTCCTGGGCCGCTCGCCGGCGTTCGACATCGTGCGCATCGAGCCGAGCATCCCGTTCGAAGGCGACACGTGGACCGTGGGGACGCAGCAGATCGTGGCCTGGAACGGGGGGGCGGCGAACGCCAACGGCGTGGTGCGTCTCAGCCTGCGCGGCGTCAGCAACGGCTACAGCCGCTCGCTGGCGTCGAACGTGCCGTACCCCAACGAGTTGGCGTTCATCACGGTGCCGTCGACGGGCAACGTGCCTCCGCCCGGGCAGTATTTCGTGCAGCTCCTCTACACGTACACGCCGCCGGGCGGGTCGGAGGTGCGCTACGTGTCCAACTCCAACGTGTTCACGGTGGTCAACCCGGCGGCGCCGGTCGTCGTCGAGCGTCACTTCGCGTCACCGCTCGCGGCGGAGGACACGCGCGAGACGCTCGTCGCGGTGCGCGGTCTCGGTGAGGGCGCCGAGGTCGGCGTGTTCGCGCCGATGGGCGACGGGACGCCGGTGCTGCTCGCGTCGGGCGTCGTCGAAGCCGGCGAGGCACTGATCGCCGTGCCGTCCGACATCGTCGACGGCGACGGTGAGCTGGCGTTCGGCGCCGGCACGACGCTGACGCTGCGCGCGGTCGATGGCGGGGTCGAGAGCGCTCTCGAAGCGTCGTCGGTGACGCTGGGTGAGGGCGCGGTCGCGTCGGCCGTGCGCTTCACTGCGGGCGAGGTGGTGACGGTGACCGTGTCGAAGGACGCGGCCGGCGGCGCGACGGACGCGCTGGCGCTGGTGGGCGTGATGCCGAACCCGACGTCGGGCACGGCGAGCGTGCGGTTCACGCTGTCGTCGTCGGAGGCGGTGACGGTGACGGTGTACGACGTGCTGGGCCGCGTGGTCGCGACGCTCTTCGACGGGACGGCTCCGGCCGGTGCCAGCGCGGTGCCGGTGCCGGCAGGCCTGAACGCGGGCGTCTATGTCGTGCGCGTCTCGACCGAGAGCACGTCGGCGGCGTCGCGCTTCACCGTCATCCGCTGACCCATCCGGCCGGGTGGGTCAGCCGGCCCGCCCGGCCGACGACCGTGCACGCGCGAGGCGAGCGGCCGTCTCGCGCGTGCGCGCGTCGTCGGCGCCGTGCGTGGCGCGGAACGCCGCCTCGGCGCGCGTCAGCAGCGGCACCGCCTCGGTGGCCCGCCCGAGGCGCGTCAGGACGGCCCCGAGGTCGCTGCGCGCCTGCGCGAGGTCGTCGTGGCCGTCGTCGTCCAGCGCGGTCTCCAGCGCCGCGAGGCAGCTGCGGACGAGCGGCTCGGCCGCGCCGTCGGCGCCGCGCGCGACGGCCGCCGCGCCGAGGTGACACTGGCCGAGGGCCGTGCGCGGGTTGTCGGCGCCGCGCGTGGCCTCGTTGATCGCGAGCGCCTCGCGGAACGCGGTCTCGGCGTCGGCCGCCCGGCGCATCGCCACCAGCGTCTCGCCGTACTTCGTCAGCGCGTCGGCCAGCTCGGGGTGCGGCTCGGCGTGGACGCGCCGCGTGAGCACCAGCGCCTCGCGGTGCATCGCCTCGGCCTCGGCGAGACGTCCGCGCGCGCCGACGACGCCGGCGAGGTTCGAGAGCGTGCTCGCCACGTCGGCGTGCTCCTCGCCGAGGAGGCGGCGGTACATCGCGAGCGCCTCCCGGAAGTGCCCTTCGGACGCCTCCAGCGCGCCCTGCCTTCGCTCGAACACGCCGAGGTTGTTGAGCGTGACGGCCACGCGCGGGTGCGGCTCGCCGTAGACCGCGCGGCGGACGGCCAGCGCCTCGCGCAGGTGCGCCACGCCCTCGCGGTAGCGCCCCTGGTGGTAGTACAGGAAGGCGAGGTTGTTGCGCGTGGTGGCGACGTCCTCGTGGGCGTCGCCGTGACGCGCGCGGTCGGTCGCGAGGGCGCGCAGCAGCAGCGTCTCGGCCTCGTCGTAGGCGCCGCGCTGCGTGAGCAGCAGACCGAGGTTGAGCACCGACTCGGTGGTCTCGGGCGCATCGGCGCCGAGCGCGGCGGTCCGGAGCGCGAGCGCGCGGCGGTAGAGCGGCTCAGCGGCGTCGAGGTCGCCTCGGTTCTCGAGGACGGTCGCGACGAGGTTGAGGCTCGCGGCCACGTCGGGGTGGCGCGCACCGAAGTGCGCCTCGCGGACGGCCAGCGAGCGCCGGGCCAGCGCGAGCGCGCGGTCGGTGTCGCCGAGGCGGTCGTAGATGTCGCCCAGCTGGGCGAAGAGGAGGCCCTGCACCGCCGGCTGGTCGGCGAGGTCGGCCTCCACGCGGTCGGCGCCGCGCGCGAGCAGGTCGAACGCCGTCAGTGTGTCGCCGCGCGCCTCCTCGGGCGTCGCGCCGGCGAACAGGTCGGCCAGGAAGGCCGTCACCTCGGTCTTCTGCGCCAGCTCGCGCTCGGCGCGGTCGCGCTCGCGCGCCGTCGCCCGCTGCTGCACGACGAGCGAGACGACGAAGCCGACGAGCAGCACCGCCGCGAGCGCGCCGACGGCGACGCCCGCCCGGTGGCGCCGCACGAACCGGCCGACGCGGTAGCGGGTGCTGTCGGGTCGCGCGCGCAGCGGACGCCCGTCGCGCAGTCGCCAGAGGTCGTCCAGCAGCGCCTCGGCGGAGGTGTAGCGGCGGTCGGGGTCCGGGTGGAGCGCCGCGAGCACGAGCGTGTCGGGGTCGCCGCGGAGGCGGCGGCGGAGGCGCTCGGGCGCGAGGCCGCGCCGCTCGGCGGCGGCGGGCGTGACGGCGGCGCTCGGCGGACGCCCGTCGGCGGGGCGCGCGCCGGCGAGCAGCTCGTGCAGCAGCACGCCGAGCGCGTAGACGTCGGTCGCCGTCGTCGGCGGGGCGCCGGCGCGCTGCTCGGGCGCGGCGTACTCGGGCGTGAGCACGCGCACGTCGGGCCGCGTGAGCGGCGCGTCGGCGTCGTCGGGCGCGTCGAGAAGGCGCGCGATGCCGAAGTCGAGCAGCTTCGCGGCCGGCCCGTCGTCGCTGTCGGCGACGAGGATGTTGGACGGCTTGAGGTCGCGGTGGACGACCCCGCGCCGGTGGGCGTAGGCGACGGCCCCGGCGACGCGCTCGAAGAGCGCGAGGCGGGCGTCGGGTCCGAGACGGCGGGCGTCGGCGTAGGCTGTCAGCGGCTCGCCGTCGGCGACCTCCATCACGAGGTAGGGGCGGCCGTCGGGCGCGGCGCCGGCGTCGAGCAGGCGCGCGATGCCGGGGTGGTCCAGCCCCGCGAGGATCTGGCGCTCGTAGCGGAAGCGGCGCAGCACCTCGTCGGTGTCCATGCCCCGCTTGACGAGCTTGAGCGCGACGGCCTTCTCGAACGCGCCGTCGGCGCGGACGGCCCGGTAGACGACGCCCATGCCGCCGGCGCCGAGGCGGCCGGCGATCTCGTACGGCCCGAGGCGCGTGCCGTCGGGCAGGTCGTCGTCGGCGTGGGCGTCGCGCAGCAGCGTCGGGACGAGCGCGGTGGCGCTCTCGCCGAGGGCGGCTTCGGCGCGCGCGTCGGCGGCCAGCAGGCCGGTGACGGCGTGGTAGAGCGCGGGGTCGGCGCCGGCGGCGACGCGCAGGAAGGCCGAGCGCTCGTCGGGCGGACGCTCCAGCGCCTGCTCGAAGAGCGCGTCGATCTCGGACCAGCGGTCGGGCGTCAGGAGCGGCATCGGGCGGCGGGTGGCTTACCGCTCGTTCGCAGAATCGTCCGGCGGCGGCTCACCGGCGGCGTCCGCCACTGCGTCACCGTCGGTGCCGTCGGTCATCGCGTGGAAGAGCCACGCGCGGGCGCGCGTCCAGTCTCGCTTGACCGTCGGCAGCGAGCGGCCGGTGACCTCGGCGATCTCGGCGTGCTCCATCCCGCCGAAGTAGCGCAGCTCGACGACCTCGGCGAGGCGCGGGCTGAGGCGCGCGAGGCGCTCCAGCGCGTCGTGGACGCTCAGCAGGCGCGCGGCCTCGGCCTCGGCGTCGCGCCCGTCGGTCGCCACGCGCTCGTCGAACGGGACGTCGGGCCGGCCGCCGCCGCGCTTGTCGGCGCCGCGCTCGCGCGCGTAGCCGACGAGCACGAAGCGGACGGCGCGCGCGGCCAGCGCGTAGAAGTGCGCGCGGTCCGCGACGGCGGGCGTCTCGCCGGCCGTCAGCTTGAGGTAGGCCTCGTGGACGACGGCCGTCGTGTTGAGTGTCTCGCCGGGGCGGTGGCGGCGCAGCCGCGCGTGCGCGATCTGGCGGACGTCGGCGTAGAGGCGCGGCCAGAGCGCGTCGAGCGCGGCGCGGTCGCCCGCGCGCGCGCTCTGCAGCAGGACGGTCGTCGGGGTGGCGGCGGACATCGGCGCGGGCATCGGCCGAAGGTAGGGCGCCGCCGCCGAACACCCTCATTTCGCGCCGCTTGATCCGCGTCGCCGGCGGATCGCGATGGGACGAGTGGACCCAACCGCACCTCTGCCATGCACCGCCTGCTGCTGCTGTCTCTCGTTCTGTCCACCGCCACCGCCGCTCAGACCCGCTACACATGGTCCGGCATCACCGCCGCGTGGACCGACCCCGCTGCGTGGAGCCCTGCCGGCATTCCAGCGGCGGCGGACACCGTGGTCATCGGCTCGGGCGTCGCCGTCCTCACCGGCCCGACGACCGTCGCCGGCCTCTACCTGCCCGCCCTCGGGGCCATCAGCGGCGACCACGACCTGACCATCACGGCCGTGCTGCGCTGGTCGGGCGGCGGCGCCGGCTTCACGGCGTTCCGGGGGACGGGCACAGTGACCGTCGGTCCGGACGCGACCCTCCTGATGGACGGGCCCGGCGCCACCATGCGGTACGGCGTCACGCCCGGCCGCACGTTCGTGAGCCAGGGCGAGGCCGTCTGGACTGGCGTCGGGCGCTGGGCCGACACCGGGCGCTTCGTCAACGAGGGCACGCTGACGTTCCCGCAGAGCTACACCGAGCCCGTGATGCTCTGCTTCAGCCCCGAGTCGCCGGCCGTCACCAACGCGGCCGGCGGGCTCGTCCGCCGCACCGGCGGCGGCACGGTCTATTTCAGCTGCGGCTTCGACAACCACGGGACCGTTCGTGTGGAGCAGGGAACGTTCGAGCTGCGCGGCTTCAACGCCACCGGCGGCGCGGACACCGGTGCGTACGAGGTCGAGTCCGGCGCCCGGCTCGTCTTCGGCGGCGGCACGCGCACCATCGGCAGCAGTGGGTCCGTCACCGGCGACGGGACCGTCGAGATCGTGAACAACAGCAACGCCCACGCGCTGACGATCGGGGGGACGTACGACGTGCCAACGACGCGACTGCTCGGCCCGGCGTTTCCGCGCCTCGCTCTGGACGCCGACGCGACGCTGCCCGTGTTCGAGATGACCGGCGGCGCCTTCGGCGGGAGCGGGACGGTGACCGTGACGGACGCCTTCACGTGGTCGGGCGGTCAGATGGAGGGCACGGGCACGACCGTGCTCGGCCCGGCGGCCACCGTGAGCCTGTCCGGCCCGACGCTGCGCCTGCACGACGCGCGCACGCTGAGGCTGGAGGGGGCCGCCACCTGGCCCGGTGGCACCACCATCACCAACGCCACCGAGCAGGCGCGTCTCGTCAACGCGGGCGTGCTCACGTTCGCCGGGGAGGGCTCGCGAGGGGTCACCAACGGCATGCTCGTCAACGAAGGCGAGATCGTCCACGCGGCGGGCACGACCGTCATCAACGCGCCCAGTGCCAGCTCGGGCGTCGTCCGCGTCGCCGGCGGCGTGCTGCGCCTGCTCGGCCGCAACGGCGTCGGCGGGACCGACACCGGCCGCTACGCGCTCGACGGCGCCGGAGGGCGCCTCGAGTTCGCCGGCGGCGCGCGCACGCTGGCGCCGGGCGCCGTCGTGGACGGCATCGGGACCGTCGCCCACGTGGGCGGCACGCTCACGACCGCCGCCGACTGGCGGCCGGGCGCCTCGACGGGCGTCCTCCGCTTCGAGAGTCCCGCCAGCGTCCCGTTCCGGGTCGGGGCCGGCGGTCTCGACATCGAGATCGGCGGCCCGGTGCCGGGCGTGGACCACGACCAGCTGGCAGTGCAGACCGACGCCGTGCTCGGCGGGACGCTCCGCGTGCGTCTCGTCGGCGGCTTCGTGCCCGCGGTCGGCGACCGCTTCGACATCCTGACCTGCGGGGGCGTCTGCTCGGGCACGTTCGCCGCGCTCGATCTGCCGCCGGGGCTGGACGGGGACGTGGAGGTCACGCCCGGCGCCGCGACGTTCGTCGTCGGCACGGTGGTGGCGGCCGACGACGCCCCGTTGCCGACCGCGCTGGCCCTCCACGCGCCCGCCCCGAACCCGGTCCGTGCGGTCGCGACGCTCCGGCTGGACCTGCCAGCGGCGGCCGAGGTGCGGGTGTGCGTCGTCGACGCGCTCGGGCGCGAGGTGGCGGTGGTGCTCGACGGCGTGCGTCCGGCGGGGCGGCACACCGTGCTGCTCGACGCCGCGCGGCTGGCACCGGGTGTCTACGTCGTGCGACTGGTCGCGCCCGGCGGCGTCCACGCGCGCCGGCTGACGGTCGCGCGCTGATCCGGTGATCCTCACCGCCGCCGTTCGGCGATAGGTCGGACGAACCCCTTTCTCGCCCTTCCATGCGCTTCCTCGCTCTGCTTCTCGCGCTGCTCGCCCTCCCGGCCGCCGCCCAGCCCTGCACCACGTCGTGGACCAACGCCGCCGGCGGCGCGTGGGCCACGGCCGCCAACTGGGACAACGGCGTGCCGACGGCCGCCAGCCACGCCTGCATCACGCTCGCGGGCACCTACACAGTCACCGTCGGCGGGTTTACCGTGGACCGCCTCACGCTCGGACGCAACGGCGGCGCGGGCGTCCAGACGCTCGTCACGAGTGGCGGGATGAGCCTCGCCGGCGGCGGCACCATCCGCCCGACGGGCGTGATGGACTGGACGACCGAGTACCTCAACGCGGGCACGCTCGTCAACACCGGGACGGTCCGCTTCACCGGCACGCCCGGCAGCCGCGGCGTGCGCAACGCCGGGTCGCTCTTCCGCAACGAGGGCACCGTCACGCAGGGCGATGGCCTGCTCTACCTCTACGACGGCGGCGTGGTGCAGAACGCGGGCACGTGGA
>Ga0209053_1000406_pt1 | contig 31815 bp, 30 predicted proteins | sample EBPBio152010_DNA_FD_185864 | JGI IMG/M metagenome (GOLD analysis project Ga0209053, IMG submission 185864) | Wastewater treatment Type I Accumulibacter community from EBPR Bioreactor in Madison, WI, USA - Reactor 1_7/15/2010_ DNA (SPAdes)... | ecosystem: Engineered > Bioreactor > EBPR >... | reverse complement strand
TGGTTTTGATTTTTCTTCTTCCAACAAACGACCTTCTAAAAACTTCAAATCGTCTTGGCATTTCTCCATCGTATATTTAATTACATATTGGATAAAATCTTCTGCCAAATCCATATTGTCGTTCAAATCATTGAAAGCCACTTCTGGTTCAATCATCCAAAATTCTGCTAAGTGACGAGAAGTGTTAGAGTTTTCAGCTCTAAATGTTGGTCCGAAAGTATAAATTTGTCCCAAAGCCATTGCAAAAGTTTCTCCTTCTAATTGACCAGAAACCGTAAGATTAGTTTCTTTTCCGAAAAAATCTTCTTTATAATTTACTTTTCCGTCTTCCGTTCTTGGTGTGTTGTCAAACGGTAAAGCGGTAACTTTAAACATTTCGCCAGCACCTTCAGCATCAGAACCTGTGATGATTGGTGTGTTTACATAAACAAATCCTTTTTCTTGAAAATAAGTATGAACTGCATGAGCCAAAATAGAACGAACTCTCATAATTGCTCCAAAAGCATTCGTTCTAACTCTCAAATGTGCATTTTCACGTAAAAATTCTAATGAATGTTTCTTAGGTTGCATCGGAAATTTCTCTGCATCTGAATCACCCAAAATCTCTAGTTTAGAAACTTGAATTTCATATTTCTGTCCTGCACCTTTGCTTTCTACTAATTCACCAATTACTGAAACTGCAGCACCAGTTGTAATTCTTTTTAAAGTTTCTTCAGGTGTGTTTTCAAAATCTACAACACATTGAATATTGTTAATTGTCGAACCATCGTTCAACGCTATAAATTGATTGTTTCTAAAAGTTCTAACCCAACCTTTTGTATTTACTTCATAATTCGCTTTCGAGCTATTTAATAAGTCTTTAACTTTTGTATGTTTCATTTTAATATTAGATTTTAAATATTAGATATCAGATATCTTATGCAAATATAAATTAATTATTTTTCTTCTAAATTTTCTTCGTCTTCTTCTTTATCAATTATATTGATTGTTGGCTCATGAAACTCTTGTTCGTTTGCTAATTTCTTATTTAAGGTTAAAACCAAACTAGGCAATAGCATTAAATTAGACAACATTCCAAAACCTAATGTCATAGCAATTAATCCACCAAGAGCAATGGTTCCTCCAAAACTTGATAGCATAAACACAGAAAATCCTGCAAATAAAACTACCGAAGTATAAAACATACTAACACCAGCTTCATTAATTGTGGCAAAAACCGATTTTTTTATTTTCCAATTATGATTGCTAAGTTCTTGACGATATTGAGCCAAAAAGTGAATGGTATCATCAACAGAAAGTCCGAAAGCGATACTAAAAACTAATATTGTAGACGGTTTTAAAGGAATTCCAAAATAACCCATTAATCCAGCAGTAATTACCAATGGCAATATATTAGGAATCAATGCAACAATAACCATTTTGAACGATCTGAACATAAAGGTAATTAAAAGCGAAATCAAGAAAATTGCAAAAAGTAATGATGAAACTAAATTTTCAAGTAAATATTTTGTCCCTTTTTCAAAGACAGAAGCTTTTCCTGTAATAGTAACTTTATAACGATCAGAAGGGAATTCTTGTTTGATTTTGGCCCAAAGTTTTTCCTCAATTTTAGCCATATTTCCTGTACCAATATCTCGCATAAAGGTTGTTATTCGAGCTACTTGTCCATCTTTATCAACGTAACTCTTCATTAAGTCTTTTTTGCCATTTCCTGCAAATGCATTTTTAGCATAGCTAGCAATGAAAGCTTGTTCTTGAGAAGTTGGAAGTTCGTAAAATTCAGGATTTCCATTGTAATAAGCTTGTTTAGAATATTTCACAATGTTTAAGATAGAAACCGGTTTGGAAAGTTCAGGAATGTCTTCGATTGTTTTTTGTAATTCATCCATTCGTTTTAAAGTAGAAAGTTTTAAAACGCCTTGTTTTCTTTTAGTATCAATTGTTATTTCTAGTGGCATAACGCCATCAAATTCTTTTTCAAAAAATAAAATGTCTTTAAAAAAACCAGTTCCTTTAGGCATGTCTTCAATCAAACTTCCAGAGGTTTTTATTTGTAAAGCACCAAAAATACTTAGACAAAAAAGGATTGCTGCAACTATATAAACGTATGTTCTTTTGTTTTTTACCGTTTTTTCAATCCAAGTCATGAAAGCACGAGTATAATTTCTATTCAAGTGTTCCAGATGTTTAGAAGTAGGAACAGGTTGATAGCTGTAGTAAATAGGAATAATGATTAAACAAAGAAAAAATAACAATACAATACTAACAGAAGCTACAATTCCAAATTCTTTTAAAATTTCGCTATTTGTGATTATAAAAGTGGCAAAACCAGCAGCAGTTGTAAGATTGGTCATTAAAGTTGCTGTTCCAACTTTAGTAATTACACGTTGTAAAGCTCTAGCTTTGTTTCCATGATTGGCGTATTCTTGTTGGTATTTATTGGTTAAAAATATACAATTTGGAATTCCGATTATAATCACTAGAGAAGGTACAACGGCTGTTAAAACTGTAATTTGATAATTAAATAATCCGAGTAAACCAAAAGTCCACATTACACCTATTACAACAATTAAAACAGATATTAATGTAGCACGATGTGATCTAAAAAAGAAGAAAAATATTAATGATGTTATAAATAAAGCTGCGCCAACAAAAAGCCCAATTTCATCAACAATGCTTTGAGCATTAAGTGTTCTGATGTAAGGCATTCCTGAAACTCTTAAATCAATTCCTGTTTCTTTTTCGAAAGCTTCAATTTTTGGAATAAATATTTTAAATACATAGTTTTTACGTTCTATAGTATTTACAATTTTCTTGTCTAAATATATTGCAGATCGAATAGAACCACTTTTTTTATTGAAAAGCATTCCTTCATAAAAAGGCATTTTTTCAAATAAATCTGATTTTATTTCAGAAAGATATTTTTCGTCTAGAGTTTTTAGCGGATTAATAAACGGAACTAATTCAAATGATTCTTTTGATTCGTTTTTTTGGAGTTTTTTTAAATCATTTATCGAAACAACTAATTCAACTTGCTTGTCTTTTTTTAAATCTGACATTAACTTATTCCAAGCAAGGAAAGCTTTTGGTGTAAAAAAAGTATCATCTTTTACGCCAACAACAATTAGATTTCCTTCTTCGCCAAACTTATCTAAAAAAGCATTATATTCTTTGTTTACAATATGGTCATCAGGAAGAAGATTAGCTTCAGAATGTGTAAATTGAATATTTTTCCATTGATAAGCAAGGAAAATGGTAATTAATCCGATAATGATTAATATAGTGATTCTATTTCTTAGTACGATTCCTGCAATAAACTCCCAGAAACCTACTTTTAATTTATTTTTCATCGAAAATTTTAAAACGAGTGCAAAGGTAGTGAAAAGTGCTTGAATCATTAACTGTTAGAGCAAAAGTTTTGAATATTTTTTACAATAAATTAAAGGATAATTCCTTTATTTTTTTCAAAAAAGATTTACATTTGAAAAAAAATTAGATGAATGCATCAATAATAATTACAGTCTGCGCACTTCTGCTTCTGGCATACGTTTTTGATGTAACTTCTTCTAAAACAAGAATACCTTCTGTTATTTTATTGCTTGCTTTGGGTTGGTTTGTTAAACAAGGAACAATGTTGTTAAATATTCCTATTCCTAATCTTGAGGCAACACTTCCATTAATTGGAACAATTGGTCTGATTTTAATTGTTCTAGAAGGTTCACTAGACTTAGAATTGAAGAAAGAAAATTATACTTTAATTGGAAAATCTGCAATTGTAGCTATTGTTCCGATGTTACTTTTAAGTTTTGGAATTGCACAGGCAATTTACTATTTTGACACAACAATTTCTTTCAAAGATAGTTTGGCTAATGCAATTCCGATTTCTGTTATAAGTAGTGCCGTTGCAATTTCTAGTGCTAAAAACTTGATTCACTCTCAAAAGGAATTCATCACTTATGAAAGCAGTTTGTCTGATATTTTCGGTGTAATTTTATTTAATTTTATTACACTTCACAGCGAAATTGATGTTGCTTCTTTCGGATATTTTATATTGGATTTATTTTTTATTCTAATAATTTCTTTTGCTGCAACAGTCGGATTGGCGTTTCTTTTAAGTCGAATTAAACACAAAGTAAAATTCGCTCCAATAATAATTTTAGTAATCATGATATATTATATTTCTAAAATATATCACTTACCAGCTTTAATATTTATTCTTCTTTTTGGATTATTAGTTGGAAATTTAGACGAATTAAAACACTACAAATTTGTAGAAAAATTGCGCCCTGAAATTTTAAATAAGGAGATACAAAAATTTAGAGAATTAACAACAGAATTCACTTTTTTAATAAGAACTTTGTTTTTTATTCTCTTTGGATTTTTAATTAAAACCAACGAATTATTGAATCAAGAAACTATAGTTTGGGCTTCGGTGATTACGATTTCTATTTTTGTTATAAGAGGAATTGTTTTAAAAATAGTTAAGCTAGATTTGAATCCTTTACTTTATATTTCACCAAGAGGATTAATTACTATTTTATTGTTTTTGTCTATTCCAGCTTCTCAAACATCTGCTTTAGTTAACAACTCTTTAATTATTCAAATTGTAATTTTAACGGCTCTTTTCTTGATGTTTGGGTTAATGTTTTCTAAAAGTAATCAAGAAAATCAAAACCCTAAATCTAAAACATAACTCAATTTCAAAGCGAAATTATCTTCAAATTTTGGCAAAGCATTTGGACCATATCTCATAAAAAAGGTTAATCCAAATCCTTTGAAAATTTGGTTGACTTCAACGCCACTTTCAAAAAAACCGCGCTCCATAGTTTTGTATTGTAGTCCGATGTGTTGTTCTGGTTTGTCTATTTCACCCCAAGCCATTCGTGTTACAACGGAAATAAGTGGTTTTATTTTATAAGCTAATTTCACTTTGTTGAAAGTGTGTTTTACGTGAAAACTCACATATTTACTCGAGAAAAATTCATTGAAAAACATGGTTTCAAAACTGTTTTTTCCGGCAAAGGTGATTCGTTTAAACAACGTTTCACGATTTAAATTATTTGGCGCAATACTATATAAATGCGTCAATGGAACGTTTCCAAAAGCAAATCCGCTTTGGAAAATTAAGGATGTATTTTGTCCAGAAAGGAAAGGAATTTCATGAGTAATGCGCAAATCTATTTTTGAAAAGTCAAAATCGCTGTCGAGAATGTTTTCAAATGATTTTGTAAATTGAAAAGAGAATTTTGGGAATCTTTTTTCGATTTCAAGTCGACCAGATGAGGTTTGCATGTAACCACTAAAAGGACTCCATTGTATCGCAAACTGTGCTGTTGTAAAAGTAAAATTGGAATACAATTTATCATTTGCATTATAAATATATCCAAAAAGTGGTTGAATTTCTGTTCTAGCAAGACCAAAATAAATGTCCGTTTTGGGAACATATTTACTTTCAATAAATGTAGAATAGGTTTTGTGATTGTAAAATGTAGAAATATTTATTGGTCGTGGATCATAAATCTTAAAGCGACGTGATTGTGTAGCAAATTGAATTTGCCCAATTTCACTCAAATCATCTACATAAGAAGCACTAACCCAGGAATTAGTCTCTTTGTTTAGTAAATAGGAAGGTGTGATTCCGTATTTTAATTTGTCGTCCTTAAATCCGTAAGCAACGTAGCCACTAATTTTGTATTTATCTGAAAGTTTATTGTTTGTAACGCCACCAATTCCTAATCTAAAACCTTCATAATTGTTGAATTTTATCAACGTTTTTAAGTCGATATCTACAAAATTTACTGGAACATAACCATTGATTATTTTTTTACCCAAAAAGATTTTTTGTTCAATATTTTCCGCTACAGATAAACTATCTAGATTGGTATAAGTACGCAATCTTCTTCTGTCTAAAGTGTCCTTTTTTAAGAATTCCCAATATGAGTCTGGCTTAGACATACTGGCTTCTGGAACATCAATCTTGATACTTGGTGTTTTGAAGGAAACTGCCTCATTTATTTTTACATCGTATGGTGTAGATTCTAGTTTGAGATACATTTGGTCGGAAGCGTCTTTTTGCAAACCTTCAATGCTTGAATTGAATTTTATGGTTCCGCCAAAAACTTTTAAATCTTCACTATTGTTTCCTTTTACAACGATAAATTTTCTTTTTTCAGGAAACCAAACTTTATGATCTTTTAGATAATTAAAGGTATAAGTAGCATTAATATTTACAATTCCGTAAATTCTGTAAAATGCTTTTGCAATGGCAAAATTTTCAGCATCAACAAACAGTAATCCTCTTAATTTGTTAGAATTTAATTTTTTAGGTTGAAAATAAATTCTATAAACCGTTCGGTTTTGAATTTTTACAGTATCAATGATTTTGAAAACAAACAATTTTCTACCATAACTAGAAATTGGATTTCGAATAGGAATTTCGAGAATATCCAAGCTGTTTTCGTATAGTGAATAAGAAACTAAATTCAATCCCAAATATTCATAAAGTGGTTTTTTGAATCCAGCCATTCTTGAAGCTATCAAGGTTTCTTTGGTGCCAGAATTGTTGTGTTGTAATAAATTTACCTTCTCAGTTTGATAAATATGTTGGTTTTCAACTAGTTTTTTAAATTTATAATTGGTAGAATCAAATTGCATTTTCTTTTTACCAAAAAGTGATTTTTTGTACAGAGTATCAATTTTGCTAGAAATAGAATCTGGATTGGCAGTTACAAGTAAGTGTTCGTAATTTTTATATTCAAAAGTATTTAAAGCTTTTTCTGGTTGATTGCTTTTCTTGTTTTCAATGACTTTTTTGATGATAAGATTTACTTGATTCTCCGAAAAAATTTCTTTCTCTTTCATGGTATTATTATTTACCATTTTTATGATTAGAAATTTGGCGCCAACAGTTAAATGATAATTTTTATCATAATATCCTTTGTATGTGACAACTATGGGTTTCTTATCATCGGTTATTGTAATAGTAAATTTACCTTCCCAATTGGATGAAATAGTTTTGTTATTGTGAGTGATTTTTGCAAAAGCAATTGGTACAGTAGTATCATAATCAATTACTTGACCTTGCATTATTTTTTGGGAAATAGCATAATTGCAAAACAGAATAAATAGAAAAATCCAAAATTTTCTCATTAAGATGATTTTGTTTAAATCGTGTAAAAGAATTATGACAAATGTAGGAATAAAAAAATCCGCTCGAACTATCGAACGGATTTTAATATACATTTAACGAAAATTATACTTTCATTATTTCAGCTTCTTTTTGAACTAAATGCTCCTCTACTTTTTTTATAAAACTATCGGTTAGTTTTTGGATAGTTTCTTCCGCTACTTTACAAACATCTTCAGAAACGCCTTCTTTTTCTTGTTTTTTGATATCTGTATTAGCATCTTTTCTATGGTTACGAATACCAATTTTTGCTTCTTCAGCTTCGTGTTTTGCTTGCTTTACTAAATCACGACGACGCTCTTCAGTAAGTGGCGGAACGCTGATGATGATTAAATCACCATTATTCATTGGGTTAAAACCTAAATTGGCAATCATAATTGCTTTTTCAATTGGTTGTAACATACTTTTTTCGTAAGGTTGAATAGTGATAGTTCTAGCATCAGGAACATTCACATTTGCAATTTGAGAAAGAGGCGTTTGCGAACCATAATAGTCAACAAAAACGCTACCCAACATTTGTGGAGACGCTTTTCCAGCTCTAATATTTAAAAAAGATTTTTCTAAGTGTGCCACAGAACCATTCATTGCTTCTTTAGCTTCATCAATTATAAAGTCAATTTCTTCCATTGTATTTCAGATTTTATTCTAAAAGTTTTCTAATTATATATTTACTACTGTTCCAACATTTTCGCCTTCACAGATTTTTAGTAAGTTTCCTTTTTTGTTCATATCAAATACCACGATTGGCAATTTGTTTTCTTGACTTAAAGTAAAAGCCGTTGTGTCCATTACGTTCAATCCTTTTTTAAGTACATCTTCAAATGAGATATAATCAAATTTCACAGCAGATTTATCTTTTTCTGGATCGGCAGTATAAACTCCGTCTACTCTAGTTCCTTTTAATATTACATCAGCGTGAACTTCTACACCACGTAAAACTGCAGCTGTATCAGTTGTGAAATAAGGATTTCCTGTTCCTGCACCAAAAATAACTATTCTTCCTTTTTCTAGGTGACGAACAGCTCTTCTTTTTATGTATGGTTCAGCAATAGCTTCAATTTTTAAAGCAGTTTGTAAACGAGTCAACATTCCTTTGTCTTCTAATGCTCCTTGCAATGCCATTCCGTTGATAACGGTTGCTAACATTCCCATATAATCACCTTGCACTCTGTCCATTCCGTTACTTGCTCCTGCAACACCTCTAAAGATATTTCCACCTCCAATAACTATTGCAATTTCTACACCTTTGTCGTGAATTTGCTTAATTTCATTAGCATATTCGGCTAAAATTTTTGGGTCGATTCCATATTGTCTTTCACCCATTAATGCCTCACCACTCAGTTTTAGAAGTATTCTTTTGTATTTCATTAGTAGTTATTTATTTTGAACAAGGTTGTGTATTTCTAGTGCAAATATAGTTATTATCTGATTTTATGAAATAGTAATTTAAAAATTATCCTTCAATTGTTCAAATGATTTTTTTGCAGCTTGATAACCAATTTCAAAAATGCTATCCATTTTAGTTTTATTGGTTTCAAATGTACTAAAACTGACCAACTCCTCAGGTTCTATAACCCAATCACAATGATTAAACTTTTGAAAATTGGAATTAGCAGAAAGTAAATCAAACGCTCTTGTAGTAACAGCTTTGATAGAATTCAAATCTTTAGCTTCAATTTTTTGTATCGGACTAACATAGACACCAATAATATTGTCGCACCTTCCTTGCAAAACATCAGTTGGAAAATGATTTAAAATACCACCATCACTATACAAATTTCCATTGATTATATAAGGAGAAATTACACCAGGAACTGCCGAAGAGGCAAGAACAGCATCTACAACTCGAGAACTATTATTGAAAATTTTGAGCTTACCTTTTACCATATCAGTAGCAGTTATATGCATTGGAATTGGCAAATCACTCATTTTAGCATCTTTAAAAATTTCTTCAAAGTACTTTTTAAAAGATTCCGAATCAATAATTCCGGCTTTCTTTATAGTAAAATGTTTCCAATGAAAAAAATAAATTGATTTAAAAAAAGATAAAATTTCCTCAGGAGTTTTGCCCCAAGCATATAATGCCCCTACAATGGCTCCTGCACTTGAACCAGAAATTTGAGATGGTTTGATGTTTTGTTCATCGAGGAATTTTAAGGCACCAGCATGAGCTATTCCTTTCGAACCACCACCAGATAGAGCCAAACCGATTGATTTTGATTGTAAGTCCATTCCTGTTTTTTGTTTAGATAACGCTTCAGTGTAATTATTGTTACAATTCTTTTGTAAAAATAAAACTAATTTTGCTGAATAAATTTAACAATGATGAATTCAATTATAGAGAAAAGTTTGAAAGACAGTTTTTCATATCAAGAATATAGAAGTTTTGTTACTGATTTGGCTAAAGAAGATAAAACTACAGGCCATGAACAAAGAGAAGATTTAATACATTACACGCAACTAAACGAAGCAAGATTGCATCGATTGGATAAAACCATTCAAGTTGTTGATGAAGTAAAAACTGTTTTACAAAATCTGTCTAAAGAATATACTTGGTTGGTTATTTCAGAAAGTTGGTGTGGTGATGCTGCGCAAATTCTTCCGGTTATTAATAAAATGGCTGAAGTTTCAGATAAAATAGATTTAAGAATTGTACTTCGTGATGATAATGAAAATTTGATGAATTTGTTTTTGACAAATGGAACCAAATCAATACCAAAGTTAATTATTATAGATAAAGCTACTAACGAAGTTATTAATGATTTTGGACCTAGACCAAAAGGCGCTAAACAACTAATTTTAGATTACAAAGCAGCTCACGGAATTGTTGACGAAACTGCTAAAATTGAATTACAAAAATGGTACTTGCAAGACAAAGGAATTTCTACTCAAAAGGAAATTATGGAGTTACTTTAATAGCTATTATTTAAATACCGGAATGGTCAATCCCAAACTGATACTTCCGGTGTTTTCAATGTTTCTAACTGCAAATCCATTTAAACTGACATCGGCAAAAATGATAATTTCATCTCCTACACCAATTCTAAATTTATTATAATATCCAGAGAGATTACCGCGTCCTATTGCGAAAGATTTTCCTAAACCATATTGAAATAATAAAGAAACATCGTCATTAATTCTTGGTGTTAAAACTATGGAAGCATAAACAGGAACGCTGAATAGTTTTTGTTGTGCAACGACATCAAATCCGGTGTTCAAACTCAGACCAATCCATTCGCTGAAATGAATTCCGTAACCAAATTTTGCTCCAATTCCATCGGGAAGAAACCAATAATCACTTCGATTTCCATTTTCATCAATTTCACCATAGGTTTCATTTCCTCTGAAAGGAACACTTATGTCAAAAATAAAAAATTGACCATTTTCACTTAATGGTTTTGATTTTTCTTGTTCATTATAGGATTCTAAATGACTTTTCTTGTCAGTTATAGTGTCTTTTTGTGTTTGTGAAAAAGAGGTAATGGAAACTAAGACAAAAAAGGGAAAGAAGATTTTTTGCATATTTATTAATTTTCAAATGCTTCAGGCGAAACGCCATTAATTACATCGTAATCACCAATTTTTGTTCTTCGCAAAGCTGATAAGTAAGCTCCTGAATTAAGTGCAATTCCAAAGTCAAAAGCTAACGAACGAATATAGGTTCCTTTACTGCATTTTACTCTAAAATCTATTTCTGGTAGTGCAATTCTTGTAATTTCAAACTCGTGAATTGTTGTTTTTCTTGAGGCAATTTCAACTTCTTCTCCTGCTCGAGCGTGTTCGTATAATCGTTTTCCATCTTTCTTGATAGCAGAAAAAACAGGTGGTTTTTGGGCTATTTCTCCAAGAAATTGTTTGGTTGTTTCTAGAATTAAGGCTTCCGAAATATGTTCGGTTGGAAAAGTGGCATCAACTTCAGTTTCTAAATCGTAACTTGGTGTTGTTGCTCCAACAGTAATTGTTCCTGTATATTCTTTAGCTTGCGCTTGAATTTCTGTAATTTTTTTGGTGAATTTTCCTGTGCAAATAATTAATAAACCTGTCGCCAAAGGATCTAAAGTACCAGCGTGACCAATTTTAAATTTTTTAGGTAAATCGTATTTTCTTTTTAAAATGTATTTCAATTTATTCACCGCTTGAAACGAACTCCAAGTTAACGGTTTGTCAATTAAAAGAATTTGACCTTCAAGAAAATCTTCGGCTGTTTTCAAATTTTATTTGTTTAAAGAAAAATAAGTCAATAAAATAATTCCAGCTATAATTCTGTAGTAACCCCAAGGTTTAAAACCATATTTTTTAATGATTCCGATGAAGAATTTTATAGCAATTATCGCAACAACAAAGGCAACAATATTTCCTATCAGAAACAATTTTAAATTCTCACTTGACTGGGTTAATAATTCGTAACCTTTCAATTGTGAAACTTCATAAGTTTTAAGGAAAAGCGAATAAGTAGTAACTGCCAACATTGTAGGAACTGCAAGAAAAAATGAAAATTCTGCAGCCGTTTCTCTTGTCAATCCTTGTTGCATTCCTCCAATGATGGAAGCAGCAGAACGACTTGTTCCTGGCATCATCGCTAAACATTGCCAAAAACCAATAGTTACGGCTTTTTTGATTGTAATATCTTCTTCGTTAGCAACTGTTGGAGTATTAAATCGTCCATCAATAAATAGGAGAACAATTCCGCCAAGGATTAAAACTATAGCAATTGGAATAGGATTTCCTAGAACGGCATCAATTTTATCATCAAATATTTTCCCAAGAACCAATGCCGGAATTACAGCACAAGCCAATTTGATATAGAAATTGATTTTTGTAAAGTCAAAAAACTTTTTCCAATACAAAACTACAACTGCGAGAATGGCTCCAAATTGAATTGAAACTTGAAATAATTTTACAAAATCATCTTCTTGAATGCCAAAGAAAGAACTTGTAAAAATCATGTGAGCAGTTGAAGATACAGGTAAATATTCTGTTAATCCTTCTACTATTGCAATAAGAATTGCTTGAAGTAAATCCATTTTTCAGTAATTAGTGATGAGTGATAAGTAAAAAAGTAATTAGTAAATAGAATTATAAAACTATTCACTAATTATTATTCACTATTTACTAGATTTAGGATTTTTGAAAATAGAATAAATTGTAATTCCAAAACCAATTAAAACTACTGTTGGAGCCAATCTAATTCTTCTGAAACTAAATACATCTTCATTAAAAACTTTTGGATCAGTGCTTCCACCACCAGACATTAATATAAATCCTAAGGCAATAACTGCAATTCCAATTAAAAGAAATTTATAGTTGATTTGATCAAAAAGAAAATCTGGTTTTTGTTCGTTATTTTTCATAAGTATTCTTTCTTGTATCTATTTGTCTATTAGTATAAATCGTCAGTTCTTAAATTTAAGAAACGTTGTGTTGCAAAGTGAGTACTTATCCAAGTAATTAAAACTCCAAGAACTAAAACTCCCAATAAAACTACAATAGTTAATTCAATATCTTTAAAAATATCCAATGCAGGATAGTTTGTTGATACATATAAAAGAACTCCAAGTAATGCTAATACAGCTAAAGCAGCTCCAATAATTCCTAAAATAATGCTTCTTTTTACAAATGGTTTTCTAATAAATGATTTTGTAGCACCAACCATCTGCATAGTTTTAATGATGAATCTGTTGGCATAAATAGAAAGACGCATCGAACTATTAATTAGCAAAACAGAAATAAAAGCAAAAACACCACTAACAATTAAAACCCACATACTTATGGTTCTAACATTATCGTTTACTAATGTGATTAATTGTTTGTCATAAACTACATCGGCAACCAAAGGATTTTTACGAATTTGACTTTCCACTTTAGAAAAACCTGGATTGGTTACATAATCCGCTTTAAGGTGAATGTCGTACGAGTTTTGCAATGGATTTACTCCAAGAAATTGCATAAAATCTTCTCCAATTACTTCTTTATGTTGTTTGGCTGCAGTTTCTTTTGAAACATATTTGAAATCTTTAGCAAATTTTCCTGCCTTCATTTCGGCTTCAAATTGCTTGAAAACAGTGTCGTTGGCTTCGTTTTTAAAGAAAACAGTCATTACAATATCTTCTTTAAAGTTGTCTGATAAACGTTTAGAATTGATAATGAAAAGACCAAGCATTCCTAGTAAAAATAATACTAAAAACACACTCATCACAACTGAAACATAGGAAGTGATTACTCTTCTTTTTTGAAATTTATCGAAATTTGATGACATACATTGTAATTTAAGCCGTAAAAATAATAAAGAATTTGTTTATTCATAGTTTATAACGTTTAAAGTTTTGAGTTTAGTACAATAAATGTAAATTTGTGACCAATTAGCGTAGACATTAACTTTCGATTAACTTTCAAGGTTTTAAGTAAAAAAATTAACAAAGTAAATTCTTACAATAGTGATGTTTATCGCCGCTAAAATTTTAATGTAAAAAGGACGAATGAAATACTTTCACGAACAAATCGAAGCCAAATGGCAACAATACTGGGCAGAAAACCAAACTTTTGCTGCATCAAATAACAGCGAAAAGCCAAAATATTACGTTTTGGACATGTTTCCTTATCCATCAGGAGCAGGATTACACGTTGGGCATCCGCTAGGTTATATTGCATCCGATATTGTAGCTCGATTCAAACGTCATAAAGGTTTTAATGTGTTGCATCCACAAGGTTATGACTCTTTTGGTTTACCAGCAGAACAATATGCTATTCAAACTGGGCAACATCCAGATACAACAACTAAAGAAAATATTGCACGTTACCGTGAACAATTAGATAAAATCGGATTTTCATTCGATTGGAGTAGAGAAGTGCGCACTTCAAATGCCGATTATTACAAACACACCCAATGGATTTTCATTCAATTGTTCAATTCGTGGTACAATAAAAATACAGACAAAGCAGAAGATATTACAACTTTAATTACTTTGTTTTCAAACGAAGGAAACGTTACAGTAAATGCTGTATGTGATGACAATATCGTTTCATTTTCAGCATCAGAATGGAATTCATTTTCATCCGAAGAACAACAAAAAATACTATTACAATATAGATTAACCTATTTAGCAGAAACCGAAGTAAACTGGTGTCCAGCATTAGGAACCGTTTTAGCCAACGACGAAATCGTAAACGGAGTTTCTGAACGAGGCGGTCATCCTGTGATTCGTAAAAAAATGACACAATGGTCGATGCGAATTTCAGCTTATGCCGAAAGATTATTACAAGGTTTAAACGATATCGATTGGAGCGAATCCATCAAAGAATCGCAAAGAAATTGGATTGGAAAATCAGTTGGAGCTTCGGTAGATTTCAGATTACAGAACGCAGAAGGCAGTATTTCAGTGTTTACTACAAGACCTGATACTATTTTCGGAGTAACATTCATGACTTTGGCTCCGGAACACGAATTGGTTTCACAAATCACAACACCAGAACAAAAAGCTGCGGTCGAAGCTTATGTGGAAGCAACAGCAAAACGTTCAGAAAGAGAAAGAATGGCCGATGTAAAAACCATTTCGGGAGTTTTCACTGGTGCTTTTGCCGAACATCCATTTACTAAAGAACCAATTCCGGTTTGGATTGGCGATTACGTTTTGGCAGGCTACGGAACAGGCGCAGTTATGGCAGTTCCTTGTGGTGATGAGCGTGATTATGCTTTCGCGAATTTCTTCAAAGGAACTCACGGAATGCCTGAAATTAAAAATATTTTCAATCAAGATATTTCTGAAGCGGCTTATGGTGAAAAAGGCGGTTTCGAATTAGTAAACTCAGATTTCTTAAACGGATTGGGTTACAAAGACGGAACAAAAAAAATCATAGAAGAACTAGAAAAAATCGGACAAGGAAAAGGAAAAACCAATTATCGTTTGCGTGATGCTGTTTTCTCTCGTCAAAGATATTGGGGCGAACCCTTTCCAGTGTATTATGTGAATGGATTGCCACAAATGATTGATGCTAAACATTTACCAATTGTATTGCCAGAAGTTGAAAAATATTTGCCAACCGAAGACGGACAACCGCCATTAGGAAACGCAACAACTTGGGCTTGGGATAGTGTGAATTGTTCAGTTGTTAGTAATGATTTGATTGATAATAAAACGATTTTTCCTTTAGAGTTGAACACGATGCCAGGTTGGGCAGGAAGTTCGTGGTATTGGATGCGTTATATGGATGCACACAACGAAAACGAATTTGCCTCAGCCGATGCACTAAAATATTGGGAAAATGTAGATTTATACATTGGCGGAAGCGAACACGCAACCGGACATTTATTATACTCTCGTTTTTGGAACAAATTTCTAAAAGATAGAGGATACGCACCAACAGAAGAACCATTCAAAAAATTGATTAATCAAGGAATGATTTTGGGAATGAGTGCGTTTGCATATAGATTGAGAATTAATTATTCTCCAAATAAAATTTATAATGGAACAATTGATTTTACATCAATTTATAATACTTTCATTTCAAAAAATGATTTAGATAATTATATAAAGAATAATATTCTTCCAGTTAGAATTAAAAATTTTATTTCAGATGTTTTTAATCTTGATGTTTTAACTAATTATGGAATTGGTGAAAGTTTTCCTAAAGACTCTATCTCAGAAAATGAAATTGAGATAGTGGTTGATGAGGAAATTATCAGATTGAAAAGAGAAATTTCTTTTGATCCATACCAAATTGACATATCATTAATTAATGAAATATCGAACGAATTAAATATTGAAAAATTCTTAGGAAGTAGTTTGTATAGAGAAGATTATGATGCAGAATTTGTTTTAGAAGACAATTGTAAATACATCGTTGGTCGCGAAGTAGAAAAAATGTCCAAATCAAAATACAATGTGGTCAATCCAGATGATATTTGTAATGATTATGGTGCGGATACCTTGCGTTTGTATGAAATGTTTTTAGGCCCATTGGAGCAAGCTAAACCATGGAATACTGCTGGAATTACAGGTGTTTCAGGTTTCTTGAAAAAACTATGGCGTTTGTATTTTGATGATAATGGTTCTATCGTAACAAATGACGAACCAACAGCAGATATGTACAAATCGTTACACAAAACCATCAAAAAAGTTACCGAAGATATCGAGAATTTCTCGTTCAATACATCGGTTTCACAGTTTATGATTTGTGTAAACGAATTGGCTACTATGAAATGCAATAGCAGAAAAATTCTTGAACCATTAGCGATTTTGGTTTCACCTTATGCACCACATATCGCTGAAGAATTATGGTCGCAATTAGGTCATGAAGGTTCTGTTTCAACTGTAGCTTTTCCAATTTGTGAAGAAAAATATTTAGTAGAATCTGAAAAAGAATATCCAGTTTCCTTTAATGGTAAAATGCGTTTCACGATTAAATTGCCTTTAGATTTAACCGTTCCACAAATTCAAGAAATTGTAATGGCTGATGAAAGAACCATCAAACAATTAGACGGAAGAACACCAAATAAAGTAATTATAGTTCCAGGAAAAGTGATTAACTTGGTGGGATAATTTTTCAATTATTATTTACCGCAAATTCGCAAATTACTATATTGAAATTTGCGAATTTGCGGTTTTTTTATATCTATTTTGTAACATTTTTCATTTTTTACGTATAAGTAAGAAACAAGTACAATGAAAAAACACGAAGTTCACATTCTAAAGAAAACTGCTGGTTTTGGCGGAATGAAAGAAGAATTAGCTAAAGAAGTAGAACATTTTCTTGATAAAAAAGTAAATGAAGGATATGAAATAGTCAATATTTCTTTTACTTATTATGAAGCTAGTGAGTTGATTGCGTTTATAACTATTTGTAGATAATAAATGTCAACTTGTCATTTTTTAAATTTGGCTTGTAATTTGATATTACTTTATAAACTTTAAAAATAAAATTATGGGAATGGGATATATGGTTTTAGCTGGAATTATCATGCTAATGAGTTGGTTCGTAAGCAACCGATTGAAAAGCAAATTCGAGTTTTATTCAAAATTACATTTACAAAACGGAATGTCTGGTGCTGAAATTGCTGAAAAAATGCTAGCAGATAACGGAATCTATGATGTAAAAGTAATTTCAACACCAGGACAATTAACGGATCATTACAATCCGTCTGATAAAACAGTTAACTTGAGTGAATCAGTTTATAATCAAAGAAATGCCGCAGCTGCTGCAGTTGCCGCGCACGAATGCGGACACGCTGTACAACATGCAACGGCTTATAGTATGTTGCAATTGCGTTCTAAATTGGTGCCAATAGTTTCTTTTGCATCCAATATCGTTCAATGGATTTTACTTGCTGGAATACTAATGGTAAATACTTTTCCATCGTTATTACTTGTTGGAATTGTGATTTTCTCTGCAACAACTTTGTTTACAATAATCACTTTACCAGTTGAATACGATGCAAGTAATAGAGCTTTAGCATGGTTGAAAAACAAAAACATGTTAAACCAAGCCGAATATGCTGGAGCAGAAGATTCACTAAAATGGGCAGCAAGAACTTATGTTGTAGCCGCAATTGGTTCGATAGGAACTTTGTTATATTATATCTCTATCTTTATGGGTAGAAGAAATGATGAATAATTTGAATCAAGTATAAAACAAAAATCCGTCTATAACAGACGGATTTTTTTATTTTACAAAGGTTGATAAAATAACCAATATTGACAACCAAACTACTCCATGTATAATAAGACATTTCACATGACTTTTTCCACCATACAATTGACGAACTAAATGCACCATAAAGTAAATCAAACTAATTGGGACGAATAAATAGAATAAAAGAACACCAAAATTAGGCGTTTTTGCATCGCCAGGAAAAAGTTCATAACAAACACCTGCAATCAAAATGTAAATAGTGTAAAAAGCAATCGTAAGGTTTTCTTTTGAAAATTTGTTGAGGTTCATATATCTAAAATCTAAAATCTAATATCTAAAATCTAAAGTTGTATTTGTCTTTCAATTTGTTGTTCCAATGAGATAAAGGTTTCTGTTCGAGAAACACCATCAATGGGTTGGATTTTTTTATTCAAAAGTTGCATTAGATGTTCGTTATCTCTACAAATAATTTTGATTAAGATACTCCAATTTCCTGTTGTGTAATGACATTCTAAAACTTCAGGAATTTTTTTTAATTCTTTTACAGCCTCAGCATTGGATGCAGCTTTTTCTAAGTAAACACCAATAAAAGCCATTGTTTTATAACCTAAAACTTTGTTGTTTACAATAAACTTTGAACCAGAAATCACACCAGCATCTTCTAATTTTTTCAATCGTTGGTGAATGGCAGCTCCTGAAATTCCTATTTTATTAGCGATTTGCAAAATTGGTTTTCGAGCGTCTTCCATCAAGAAACGAAGAATTTCTTTATCGATTCCGTCAATTTCAATTTGAAGTTGATTGATTTTCATTGGTTATAATTTTAAAGCAAAAATAGATATTTTGTTTTAAAACGAAATAAATTTTAAACAGAAACCGCTAATTTATCAGGATTATAACCAATATAAGGCATTACAGTTTCTTTGAAAATCACTCCAAATTCTTCTAATTCTTTCAAAATAGGCTCGTAAACTTCTTTTCTAATCGGTAATTGAACCCCAGGCGTTTTTATGTTTCCGTTTAAGATTTGTAATGTTGCCATTGCTACAGGTAAACCAACAGTTTTTGCCATAGCAGTGTAGGTTTGATCGTCACCAATACACACCATTTTGGAATCAATTTGTTGTTGTTTTCCATCCAATTCGTAACCAAATTTATGATACATTACAATCATATCTTTGTCGTTAGGTTGTAAAGTCCAACTGTCATTTAAGATGCGTTCTAGAATTTGTGCAGGAGTTGCATTTTTTAGACCAACAATTTTGTTTGGGTTGAATAAATCTAAGTCTAATAATTTGTCCCACATAATGTCATCTTGCTCAATATTTAGAGCTAAGCGCATTTTAATTTCAACAGAATCTGTTGGATGATATGGTAAAAATGAATTGGTAAACTCACGGAAACTCATTGTTTCAGAATTTTCCATTACGTAAGTATCATCAGTCATTCCTAGTTGGACAAACATGTTCCAAGCTTTAGAGAAACCAACTCTTCTGATAGTTCCACGATATAAAGTCAACACGTCGTCTAGACCATAAACGCTTCTGTATTTTAGAGAATCTCTGTTGGCGTAACCTTCAAATTTTCCGTAGCCTTCTACTAATAAAAACTCAGTTCTACGAAACAATTTATTGTATGGAATATATTTGTATTTACCTTCTTGAATGAATTTTGCTGCACCACCTTGACCTGCTAAAACTACATTTCTTGGTGCCCAAGTGAATTTATAATTCCAAAGATTATTATCAGATTCTGGAGCAACCAATCCACCACAGAACGATTCGAATAAAATCATTTTTCCGCCTTTTTCACGAATTTCATCAATGACTTTCATAGCACTCATATGGTCAATTCCTGGGTCAAGCCCAATTTCATTCATGAAGATTAATCCGTTTTCTTTGGCAGCAGCATCCAAACCTTGCATCGCATCTGAAACATAAGATGCAGTAACCATGTGTTTTTTGAAAGTGATACAATCTTTAGCAACCTCAATATGCATGTGAGCAGGTAACATCGAAATTACAATATCTGCTTTTTGAATTTCTGAATGACGTTGTGTTTCATTGTTGATATCAAGCTGAATGGCAGTTGCATTAGGATGATTATTGGTTTTTCTTTGAGCCAATTCTAAAGATAAATCACCAATAGTTATATGAAGATTTTGTTCAACAGATTTGTTTAAAAGGTATTGAATTAAAGAAGAAGCCGAACGACCTGCGCCTATGATAAGAATGTTTCTCATGGTTTGTTTGTAATTGGATACAAATTTATGAAATTGGAATGATTTTCATTAATAATTTGATAAAAACAAAAAAGCCCAACCAAAATTGATTGAGCTTTTGAATTTTATGTAATAATTTATTCTAAACCTTCAAGGTCTTTTTCTAAATCTTCAAGTTCCTTTTTCGCTTCTTGTTTTGTTTCAATTTTTTGTTGTTCAAATTGTTGGTCTTTTTCCACTTCATCTTTTATTAGATAAGTTTTTCCCAATACAAATATTACGCAGATATAGGCTATTGCAAACAACCATTTAACAAGTTTACGTTGATCGGTGTCTGATTTTTTGAAAGTTATAAAAATCAAAATCAAGGCAGCTCCAATTGGTAAAAGAGCTAAAGTATCTAATGGAAGTATCGAAAAAACAATACTCAAGATAACAAACACAAATGATAAAATTAATAAAGCCTTTCTCATTTTAAATTCCAGTTGCAGAAGTTAATGCTAATTGACCTGTTCCAACAGGAATACTAAACTTCATTAATGCAGGTACTTTTTTTGCATCGGCGGTAAGCCAAATTAAGTTTTTGTCTGTTCCTTTTAGCTTGTTAGTTTTTGCACCAATAGATAATTTGTAGCATTCTTTTTGTCCAAGATTTCCTGCGCTAACGCTTTCTGTTCCCATGTATTTCAATGTAACTGGAATCTCTTTTTCGTCAAAAACAATGGTAAATGATTTAGTTTGTCCTGATTTCATTTTCGAAAAATCGATAGTTCTTACTTTATAAAGTAACGATACTACATCTAGAGTCGAAGCACCAATATTGAAAGTACGAGTTGTTTCGGGATTATTCCTTTTTTTTGAGGTGCTTGTGACAGAATTTCCTTTGAAAACGTATTTTTCTTTTTTAGTGTAACCACCTTCGTCAACACTTCTTTTATATAAACTTGGTTTTAAAGTGGTCGGGTTTACGTAAGCTTCATAAATATCTCTTATTTTGAAAAATTTATCCCATTTGCTAAACGTTGCTAATTCGCAATTCAAATGTAAATAAGTGTTTTTTGAAGTACTCTGAGTTTCTGTTGACATGGTTACTTGAGCCAATTGCGTCATCAATCCACTCATATTATAGGAACCAGCATAAACTAATTTTTCACCTGATGGAATTACTACTTTGTTGTCTGCTGTAAATGAGCAGAAAATCAATAAGGTAGCGATAATAAATGTTATTTTTTTCATTTCTTAAAATTATGATGCAAATATAAAATTTTAAAATTGTTAAATTCTAAAGGAAAACATAAAAATCCTTTAGCATCTCATATATAACTGATATTTTTGTTTAAAATTATATACAATAATAATTATGGATAAGAAAATATTTGGAGCAGCAAGTTTTTTTGGAATGACAGCTATTATTCTCGGAGCTTTTGGTGCTCATGCTTTAAAAAAAGTTCTTTCAGTTGACCAATTAGTAACGTTTGAAACAGGGGTAAAGTATCAAATGTATCATGCATTATTTTTACTTTTTTTAGGATTAAATAATCATTTGAGTTATAAAATCAAGAAAACAATATTAGTGTTGACGATTTTAGGAATTATTTTCTTTTCAGGTTCTATTTATTTATTAGCGACAGATAGTTTAAACGACTTCAATTTTAAAATAATTGGTTTTATAACTCCTATTGGTGGATTACTATTAATAGTGTCTTGGGCTATCTTGATGATACATTTTTTAAAGAAAAAATCATAATTTTTTAATAAACTACAACGTTGTAATAATTAATTTTTACCTTTGCAGTCAATTTAATAATTGCAACACAATACAATTTTATGGAGAATACTGCCCAATCTACGAAATCGATTTCGTTAGAACAATATGGAATCAAAAATGTCCAAGAAATTATATACAATCCATCTTTTGAATTTTTATATAATGAAGAATTAAGTCCAAGTTTACAAGGTTATGAAAAAGGACAACTTACAGAACTTGGAGCTGTAAATGTAATGACTGGAGAATTCACAGGTCGTTCGCCTAAAGACAAATATATCGTTAAAGATGCCGTTACAGAAAACACTATTTGGTGGAATTCTGAAAAAGCAGTAAATGATAATAAACCAATTTCGCAAACTACTTGGAATGCTCTAAAAGAAACTACAGTAAATCAACTTTCAGGTAAAAGATTATTTGTTGTTGATGCTTTTTGTGGCGCTAACGAAAATACTCGTTTGAAAGTTCGTTTCATTATGGAAGTAGCATGGCAAGCACATTTTGTGAAAAACATGTTCATTCGTCCAACTGATGCAGAACTTGAAAATTTTGGTGAGCCTGATTTTATTGTAATGAATGGTTCAAAAACGAGTTTTAAAGATTACGCCGCTCACGGATTAAATTCTGAAGTATATGTAGCTTTTAATCTTACTGAGAAAATTCAATTAATTGGTGGAACTTGGTATGGTGGTGAGATGAAAAAAGGATTGTTCTCAATGATGAACTACTACTTACCATTGCAAGGAATTGCTTCTATGCATTGTTCAGCAAATAAAGGAAAAGATGGTGATGTAGCCGTTTTCTTCGGATTATCTGGAACAGGAAAAACAACTTTATCTACAGATCCAAAACGTGAATTAATAGGTGATGATGAGCATGGTTGGGATAACGATGGGGTTTTCAATTTTGAAGGTGGATGTTATGCTAAAACCATCGATTTAAGTGCAGAAAATGAGCCAGATATTTTTGGCGCCATCAAAAAAGATGCATTATTAGAAAACGTAACAGTTGATGCCAACGGTAAAATTGATTTTAAAGATGGTTCTGTAACACAAAACACACGTGTTTCTTATCCAATTAATCATATTCATAATATTGTAAAACCAGTTTCTAAAGCTGGTCATGCAACAAAAGTGATTTTCTTAACAGCAGATGCTTTTGGTGTTATGCCTCCGGTTTCTAAGTTAACTCCAGAGCAAACTAAATATTATTTCTTATCAGGTTTCACGGCTAAGTTAGCTGGAACTGAAAGAGGTGTTACACAACCTGAACCAACCTTCTCGGCTTGTTTCGGAAAAGCATTTTTATCATTGCATCCAACTAAATATGGTGAAGAATTAGTGAAAAAAATGGAGCAACACAATGCTACAGCTTATATGGTTAATACTGGTTGGAATGGAACAGGAAAACGCATTTCTATAAAAGATACTCGTGCAATTATTGACGCTATTCTTGATGGTTCGATTGAGAAAGCAGAAACTAAAGTAATTCCAACGTTCAATTTTGAGGTTCCAACTTCTTTACATGATGTTAATCCAGCCATTTTAGATCCAAGAGATACTTATGCAGATGTTTCTGAATGGGAAACTAAAGCAACGGATTTAGCAGGAAGATTCATTAAAAACTTCGTTCAATATACAGACAATGCTGAGGGACAGAATTTAGTAAATGCTGGACCACAATTATAAAATAACAAACAAACTATACCTAAACAAAGAAAAAGCCCAACATCACTGTTGGGCTTTTTTGATATCTATAAATAAAATTTTATTTTCCTTTGTTAGCTTCTGCAACATAGCGCTCAAGAGCCATTGTCATAGAAGGTGTTTCTGGAGTTGGAGCAAGAATATCAATTCTTAAACCATGCTCTAAAGCTTCTTTTTGAGTAGTGCTTCCAAAAACAGCTATTCTCGTGTCATTTTGTTTAAAATCTGGGAAGTTTTTAAATAATGATTTAATTCCAGTTGGACTGAAAAACGCCAAAACATCATAATAAACATCAGCTAAATCAGATAAATCACTCATTACCGTTTTATAAAAAACAGCTTGCGTCCAATTGATTTTTAGGTTGTTCAAAGTCACAGGCGCGTCAGCATTTAATTGATCTGAAGCAGGAAGTAAAAACTTTTCATCTTTATATTTTTTGAAAAGTGAACTCATGTCTGCAAAATCTTTTTGACCAACATAAATTTTACGTTTTCTATAAACAACATATTTCTGTAGATAAAAAGCAATAGCTTCTGATTGACAAAAATATCTTAAATCTTCTGGAACTTTATAACGCATTTCTTCAGCCACTCTAAAAAAGTGGTCTACTGCATTTCTACTTGTTAATATGATTGCAGTAAAATTGTTAAGGTCAATTTTTTGAGCTCTAACATCTTTTGCGCTTACGCCTTCTACGTGAATAAAAGAACGAAAATCTATCTTTACCTTATGCTTTTGTTGTAAATCAAAATAAGGCGAATTTTCTACTTTTGGCTCTGGTTGCGAAACCAAAATCGTTCTTACTTTCAAATTTGCCATGTTTAAACTCTAATTTTTTGTAATCAAATAAAATATGAAATAATATGGAGCTATTTCAAGTGCGCAAAGATACAAAATAAAATAAAACAACTTACCGAATACTAAATTTTGATAATTTTTCAAAGAAATAAGATAAGTCACTAAATTTATTATTAATAATATACTAATTACGGTAATAATTAAAGAATTCGTTGAATAATTACCATAAAACAGGATAATTGAAACTGGTAGCAGTAGTAATCCAATGTAGGTTCTGAAGGTAACTTTCTGTAAATTAAACTGCTCGATGATTTCTTCAATGCCAAATGTTGCGGCAATAATCTTCTCTACGAGAAATTTAGAAAGTATAAAAACGGTCAATAAGGTAAAAATTCTTGTAAAAAGAATCCAATCGGTTTTAATGCCATAATTGTAGTGCACTAAAACTAATTGAATAAAAAACGAAAGTGAAATTATATTTACTATAAACAGAATTACATTAAATCCGCTCATTAAATGACTACTTTCTCGATATATTTTTGTATATTTATCTGATACAATTAATCGAATATAATCGTTAAATCTCGTTTCAAAGACTGATTTTGCTAAAACAATAAGAAATAAGGAAAGCACAAAAATAATTGTTGCCCAATCTTTGTTTTCTATAATTCGTGGATGTAATTCTAATGCTATCATGAACCGCAAAATTACTAAATTTTATTTGTTGATTAGTATTATAATTTTATTAAGATTATGAAGTAATAAAATGAGTATTTTTGCACAAACTTTTATCGATAAACATGAATTGCGGCATTGTAATTATTCCAACTTATAACGAGATTGAAAATATTGAAAGTATAGTGAGAGCTGTGTTTTCTTTACACAAACCTTTTCATGTTCTTATTGTAGATGATAATTCGCCAGATAAAACAGCAGATAAAGTTAGAGAACTTCAAAAAGAATTTCCAAATCAACTTTTTCTTGAAGTTAGAACAAAAAAAGCCGGATTAGGAACTGCTTACGTTCATGGATTCAAATGGGCACTAGCTCATGATTATGAATTTATTTTTGAAATGGATGCCGATTTTTCACACAACCCTCATGATTTAGAACGATTGTATGATGCTTGTCATTTTGGTGGTGCCGATTTAGCTATTGGTTCAAGATATGTTACTGGAGTGAATGTTGTAAACTGGCCTTTAAGTAGAGTTTTGCTATCTTATTTTGCTTCAGTTTATGTGAGAATGATTACCGGAATGAAAATTATGGATGCTACTGCAGGATTCATTTGCTATAGCAGAGAAGTTTTAGAAGCAATTAATCTTGATAAAATTAAATTCATTGGATATGCTTTTCAAATTGAAATGAAATACAGAGCATTTTCTAAAAATTTCAACATTCAAGAAGTGCCAGTAATTTTTACCGATAGAACCAAAGGACAATCTAAAATGAGTGGTTCTATTATTAAAGAAGCCATCTTTGGTGTTTTATCACTTAGAATAAAAAAATTATTTAATAGATTATAGAAAATATATGAATACCGTTTTAATTAAAAATGCAAGGATTGTAAATGAGGGCAAAATTTTTGAAGGCGATGTTCTTATTGAAGGCGAGTTTATAAAAGAAATTGCCGAAAGCATTAGCCACAAAAGTTCCAATTGTAAAGTTATTGATGCCGAAGGAAATTATTTAATTCCAGGAGCAATCGATGATCAAGTGCATTTTCGTGAACCAGGCTTAACTCATAAAGGCACTATTGAATCAGAGAGCCGTGCTGCTGTTGCTGGTGGAATTACTTCTTTTATTGAGCAACCCAACACAGTTCCAAATGCTGTTACACAAGAATTATTAGAAGATAAATATCAAATTGCTGCTCAAACTTCGTATGCCAATTATTCTTTTATGATGGGCGGAACCAATAATAATTTAGAAGAAATTCTTAAGACAAATCCCAAAAATGTTGCTGGTTTAAAATTATTTCTTGGTTCTTCAACTGGTGATATGTTGGTTGATAGTACTGCCGCTTTAGAAAGTATATTTTCAAGCACAAAATTATTAATTGCTGTTCATAGCGAGGATGAAAATACTGTAAAAAGTAATTTAGAACATTATAAAGCTATATATGGAGACGATATTCCTGTAGCACTACATCCTGAAATTAGAAGTGTTGAAGCTTGCTATAAATCTACTGAAAAGATAATTAAGTTAGCTAAAGAAACTGGTGCACGTTTACATGTATTTCATATTTCAACGGCAAAAGAGTTGGATCTGTTTACCAACAAAATTCCGTTAGAAGAAAAACAAATTACAGCTGAAGTTTGTATCCATCATTTATGGTTTTCAGAGGAAGATTATGCAACTAAAGGAAATTTTATCAAATGGAATCCAGCTGTAAAAACTGCAACAGATAGAGAGGCACTTTGGAAAGCATTATTAGACGATAGAATTGATGTTATAGCTACAGATCATGCACCTCATACATTGGAAGAAAAATCTCAAAAATATTCTAATGCTCCATCTGGTGGACCATTAGTTCAACATGCTGTTGTTGCACTATTTGAAGCGCATCACCAAGGTAAAATTTCAGTGGAGAAAATAGTTGAGAAGATGGCTCACAATCCGGCTAAGATTTTCAAAATAGAAAATAGAGGTTTTATAAAAGAAGGTTTTTATGCCGATTTGGCTATTGTTAATCCAGCGATGCCTTGGAGTGTGAGCAAAGATAATATTTTATACAAATGCGGTTGGTCGCCATTTGAAGGAACTAATTTTAAATCAAGAATTACACATACTTTTGTGAATGGGCAATTGGTTTATGAAAATTCTAAAGTCAAAGAAATTAGAGCAGGAAAACGTTTACTTTTTGATAGATAAGAAATGAAAAAAATAGTATTTATTTTATTTATAATTTCATTTGTAATGCTAAGCTGCAAAAATGAAATTATTGAAAAGCCTGATAATCTTATCGAAAAGGATAAGATGAAAGAGATTATTTATGATTTAGCAATTCTAGAAGCGGCTAGAAATCAAGGTTCGGCTACTCAAAATTATCCTAAGGCAAGTGTCTTTCTAAAAGAAAAATATAAAGTAGATAGTTTAACTTTCGCAAAAAGTACTCAATATTATGCTTCAGATATTAAAGAGTATAAAAAAATGTACGAAGAGGTCAAAAATCGCTTAGATAAAGAAAATAAGAAGTTAAGTGGTGCTCCAATTCCAGTTCAAAATCTTGAAGAAGGAATTGTAAAGTAATTATTTTTTATAATGAACTACAATTTTATCTAAGTAACTGTCAATAGCCTCAAAATTATAATTCAAATAGTTTTTTATTTTTTCATTTGAAATTGGATCACTATTTAGAATTGATTGCGCAGCGTGTTTGGATATTTTTCTTTTGGTTCTAAAAATAGAAGAGAACACCCAATCCAATCGCCATCCGATATTAAGCATCCAGGGTTTTGCCTCTATTTTTGGTTTTTTAGCCTTTATTTTTTCAGCGATAGAATAGATAATATTTTTATAAGTAATGTTCTCAGACAGCAATGCAAATCGTTCTCCATTACACTCAGAATGCATTAATTGATGCATTATTTCCACAACATCTGTAACAGCAACATAACCAGACGAACCATAAGTGTAAAATGGAATTCCTTTTTCAATAGAGGTAAAAAAAGCACCACTACCTTGTTGCCAAAAGCCTGGTCCAAAAATAACGCCAGGATTTACAATTACCACTTTCAATCCTTCTTGCTGACCACGCCATACTTCCATTTCGGCGCCATATTTTGAAATAGCATAATCGCTATGTAAAACTTCTGGATTCCATTCTGTTTCTTCAGTAATGATGGTTTCGTGCTGTGCTAAATCTCCAAGAGCAGCAATTGAACTAACGTGACATAGTTTTTTAACGTTTTTGTCAATACAAAAATTCACAATATTGGCGGTTCCTTCAATATTTACCTTTCGAAGTTGGTCTTCGTCATTTGGGTTGAAAGAAATACATGCCGCACAATGATAAACGTAATCAATATTTTCAAAAGCAATTTCTAATGAAGGAGCATCCAGAATATCACCTTGTGTCCAGTTTATTTTAGAGAATAGTTCACTTTTTTTATACAAATCAAAAAGAGATTTTGTTTTCTCTATATTTTTTTGATTTCGATAAAGAGCACGAATATTTTCTTCACCATTTTCTAACAAATGAAGTACTAAATGAGCTCCGACTAATCCTGTTGTACCAGTAACTAATATCATTTTGTAAAGATATGGTTTTGCCACGAAGACACAAAGTCACAAAGTTTTTTAAATCAAATTATGAAAATCTGAAATCTGAAATCTGAAATCTGAAATCTTAGAACTATATTTGCGCAAATTATCGAATAAAATGAGGAATTTAGTAGAAGAATTACAATGGCGCGGATTGGTGCACGATATTATGCCAGGCACAGAAGAACAACTTTTAAAAGAAATGACAACGACCTATATTGGATTTGATCCAACAAGTGATTCATTGCATATTGGAAGTTTGGTGCCTATTATTTTATTGGTTCATTTAGAAAAATTTGGACATAAACCTATTGCCTTAGTTGGCGGTGCTACTGGAATGATTGGTGATCCTTCAGGAAAATCTGATGAGAGAAATTTACTTGATGAAGCTACTTTAGAAAAAAATGTTGCCGGAATAAAAGGTGTTTTATCTCGTTTTTTAGATTTTAATTCAACTGCTGCTAATGCTCCAATTTTAGTAAACAACTACGATTGGATGAAAGACTTCTCGTTTATCAATTTTGCTCGTGATGTTGGAAAACGAATCACTGTTAATTATATGATGGCAAAAGATTCTGTAAAGAAACGTTTGAGTGGAGAAACTGGTGAAGGAATGAGTTTTACAGAGTTCACTTACCAATTAATTCAAGGTTACGATTTTCATCATTTGTACAAATCACATAATTGTTTGTTACAAATGGGTGGTTCTGACCAATGGGGTAATATTACAACAGGAACAGAATTAGTGAGAAGAATGAATGGAGAAGGTGCCAAAGCTTATGCTATGACTTGTCCATTAATTACTAAAGCTGATGGTTCTAAATTTGGAAAATCAGAAGGTGGAAATGTTTGGTTGACTGCCGATAAAACATCGGTTTATAAGTTTTACCAATTTTGGTTGAATACAACCGACGTTGATGCTGAAAAATATATTAAGATTTTCACATTTTTAGATAAAAACACAGTAGATGCTTTAATCGCAGAACATCATGAAGCACCACATTTACGTGTTTTACAAAAACGTTTAGCAGAAGAAGTAACCACTTTTGTTCACGGTTTTCCCGAATTAGAGAAAGCTATTCAAGCTTCCAATATTTTGTTCGGAAATGCTACTGCTGATGATTTAAAAAAATTAGATGAAGTTACTTTTTTAGAAGTTTTTGATGGTGTACCACAAGCTGAAATTTCAAGAGTAGATATTGAAAATGGGATTGATATTGTAACTGTTTTGAATGAAAAAACAGGTTTTATGAAGTCAAATGGTGAAGCGAGGCGTGCTTTGATTGCTAATTCGATTTCGGTAAATAAAACTAAAGTTACTGAGGAGTTTAAATTAACATCGAATGACTTAATCAATAACCAGTTTGTTTTGTTGCAAAGTGGTAAGAAAAATTATTTTGTTATTAGCTTAAAGAAGGAAGTTTTTATTCCAATTATCGGTAAAAAGTTGATTTCAGGTAAAAGAGGAAGCAAAGTGGGATTCAGGAATAGTGGTGGAAGAGCAAAAAAAGATATTAAAATGTATAGAAATTCAGCAATTGTAAATGTTTTTACTACAGATGCTGAAAGAAATTATTGCAAAACATATGGTACTAATGATTTAGTTTCTATTCCGTTACCTGCTGGAGTTAATATGCACATTGATAGATCGTTTGTTTTAGAATCAAAGATTGATGGTGTGATATATGGAGATGTACCATGTACGGTAATTTTTTCAAGAAAGAAGAATATTTCATTATCAAAATCGGCTAGGTTTAAATCTGGTTTAAGGAAAAATGATAATGTCAATTACAAAATTGATGATAAAAATAAAAAAATTGTAATTGAGGTTAAAAAATCTAAATAACCATTAAATTACAACCTCGAATATCTGAATTATCAAAACGTCCCAATACTTCAAACGAATTGTTGGGATATTTTTTTCCTAAATCTTGTGTTGCTATAAAAGAACACGAATTGATGTTGGCTAAATCAATAACGTTTATACCTCCTGTTTTACCGCTTTCTACATAAGACAATGCATCTTCTGTATCACGAATCAAAACAGTCATCCAGTTTGGACATTCAAAAACTCCATTGCCTAAAGAATAGGCTTGCGATAACAATTCGGTCATGCCATATTCTGAATGAATGCTAGAAACTCCAAAGCCATTACAAAGAATTTCATGTAATTCTTCGCGGATGATTTCCTTGCGTTTGCCTTTCATTCCGCCAGTTTCTATGATGATGGTGTTTTTTAATTGAAACTTTCGTTGCTCTATTAAATCCAATAAAGCATAAGTTACACCAATCAAAAGTACGTTTTGTCCGGATTCATCAAGTTCGATTAATTTTGAAATTAGCTCGTCGTAATTGTGTAGATAAAAACCGCTATTTTCATTATTTGAAAGCGCTATCAAGTCTTTTACCATATAGATTAAAGAAGAGCCAGAACGCTCAAGATAGGATGGAAGCAAAGCTAAAACAGCATAATCTTCTATATTTCCATAAAATTCTGAAAAAGCATTGCGATAACTTTCTTCATATAAAGTTACATCGGTTATAAGATGTTTACTTGTAATCATTCCGGTGGTTCCACTACTTGTGAAAGTCTCTTGAATGGCATCATTTGAAGATAAAACATCATGACTTTTAAAAAACTGTATGGGTAAAAAAGGAATTTGTTGCAATGATTTTACGCTTCCTTTTTCAACTTTTAATAACTCACAGAATTCGCGATACACTTGGTTATTGTCGTATTGAAAACGAAAAACCTTTAAAGCTATTTTTTCAAACTGCTTTTGGTTTTGAATGGTGAATATATCGTGAGATGAAATCAAAGTTAAGATGCTTTTTGTTTAATTCTGAAACATCCCGAAGTTTCGGGACAGTAGCACTGCAAAAGTAATGAAAATAAAAAAGCTCCAACATTAATTGGAGCTTTCTAATATAATTTTAAAACTAATTATTCAATAACTAATTTTTTAGTAGCTGTATTTCCTTCTTCAGAAATTTGAACCATGTATACACCAGCAGTAAGGTTGCTTACATTGATTGCAGATTCAGAAGTTGTAGTGTTTAAAACTTGTTTTCCTAATACATCAAAAACAGTAACTGTTCTTTCAGCATTTGCATCAGTGTTGATGTAGAAAACACCATTTTTCACTGGATTTGGGAAAATATTAATATCAAATTTTGGATTTGAAAGTATTTTACTTTCGATGTTAAATGGTTTTTTATTGTAATTATCACTGATAGCAGATTCAT
>Ga0209053_1000405_pt1 | contig 31953 bp, 32 predicted proteins | sample EBPBio152010_DNA_FD_185864 | JGI IMG/M metagenome (GOLD analysis project Ga0209053, IMG submission 185864) | Wastewater treatment Type I Accumulibacter community from EBPR Bioreactor in Madison, WI, USA - Reactor 1_7/15/2010_ DNA (SPAdes)... | ecosystem: Engineered > Bioreactor > EBPR >... | reverse complement strand
TCGCGCCGTGCTCGGGCCCCGGCTGCTGATCGTCGACGAGCTTGGCTACCTGCCGTTCGGGCGGGAGGAGGCGGCCCTGTTCTTCAACGTGGTTGCCAAGCGCTACGAGCGCGGCAGCATGATCCTGACCAGCAATCTGCCGTTCCCGCAGTGGGCCGGCACCCTGGCCGACGACGCCACGCTGACCGCAGCCCTGCTCGATCGCCTGCTGCATCACGCCCACATTGTGCAGGTCACCGGCGACAGCTACCGGCTGAAGGACAAGCGCAAGGCCGGAACCGTCCGGCCCAGGACTACCCCATGAGCGCCAGGGTGGGTCAGATTTCAATCGGCGAATGATGCGACAAGTGGGTCAGATTTCAGTCGGCGTTGACATGTCACCGCGCTGCAGGCCGGTGAGGTATATACCGTGCGCGTCACCATACGCAATCGGGGCGACCGGGCCGTCCCATATCCAAAGCTCGAACTGTTCCTGACCGATGCAAGCCTCGGCTTCGATACCAGGTTCGCAACCCACGTCGCGACCACCCAGTACGACGGCATCCTTCTCCCCGACATGCAGGCCAGCGTCGAGCATCGTTACGAAGTGCCTGCTGGTGAATCCGGTCATAAGTGCCTGTTCGCACGCACTTGGTCGTACAGTCCGCCTGACCTGCCGCTGGACCTGCACGCTCTCGATCCATGCATGGATCGGCGAGTGGCGCAACAGAATCTGCACATCTTGGGTCAGTCGCAGCCATACCCGCTGCAACTTGTGCACCAGCCCAACGCACGAGAGTTAATTAGGATATCGCCACTGACACGGGAGGAACTTCTGCGGCTGGCGCATCCATTCACCGGTGAATTCAGGCTAAGGGATGACATTCGGGCCGATCGGCTCCTACGCAATGTCGAGCTAGCGGATCCGATAGCGGATGAGTGGATGGAACGGGGCGACGGTGTCCTGCGCTTCAGCAGTCGTGGCGAAGGCGCAAGCCTCGAGGAGCGTGCCGATCTACACCGTCGGCTTGCCGCGGCCCTCAGAGCCGGCGTTGATTGGCATGATCGGAGCGCAGTGGTGGAAGCGGGCTCCTATCGTGGACTAGTCATGGCCTGGCGCAAGCTGCACCAGAACACTACCCGGACCCGCATGAGATTCGAGCCACCGGCGCTGGGTCTGCGTCGCGGTGAAGCAGCCGGGTTCTCGATTGTTGCGCTGGACGATGTCACCAGAGTAACCAAGGGCGGCGTGACCTTGATAGTGATTGGAGAATGAGTAACCGCTCGCCCAGGGCTGCGATCCAGATCACTCCGTACACCCGACAAACACCCCTGATCGTCGCACCCCGCTGCAGACGCTTCGTAGCAAGAGGTCACCTAAGCCGCCGCGCGGCGATTGATTTCCTCGATGACCCCCACGATCACATCCGCATCCGCGTCACTGAATGCGCCATCCAACCCCTCATAGTGCAGCCCCGTGAACGGCGGCTCATACAGCTGGCCAGGCTCCATCATCCCGCCCTGCGTCAGCCGGTCGATGATCATCTCGACGAAGCGTATCTGCTGGCTGCTGTAGCGGTTCTGGTCAAGGAACTGGCCGAAGGCATCCTTGGCGGCGTTGCGGTCCAGGCCCACCAGTGAGCGGATGAAAACGGTCAACGGCCTGTCGTTACCGAAGCTCTCCTCGAAGCGCTTGCGGTTTTCCACCACATCGGAGTCATAGACGAAGCGTTCCAGCTCCCTCAGGTCGGTCGGCGTCAGCGGCTTGTTGTGCTTGAGCTTGGCAATGGCGACGTGGTTTTCGCTGGCGCGGATGAAGGCTTCGACCTTGCGCTTGTACTGGGCGATGTTGATGCCGGTGCTGAAATCCTTCAGGCCGACCTCCTTTGCTTCGCCGATCTCGTCGGTGAGCACCGTGTAGACCGGTTTGACCGCCTTGCGTTCGATGAACTTCACCAGTTCACGCAGGCCACGGCGCACCGATTCGATCATCGGCAAGGTGGCATCCTTCCAGAAGGCCTCGGTCTGCACCTCCTGGATCAGCTCCAGCTGCTGCTTGACCGCCGGGATCGCATCCATGGTCTCCAGTGCCAGGGCGACATCGATGATCCGGTCCCGGCAGGTGATGAAGTCCCGGGTCCCGTTGACCAGCGCCAGCTGTAGGTTGAGACAGACCAGGTCGAACAGCTTGGCGGTGATGTGCTCGGGATCGCGCTCGCTTGGCAGGCCGGCGACGTGGTCGCGCAGTGCGGCCAGCATGTCCCCGTCGATCCGGTCCCAAGCCTTGCGATCGCTGAAGCGACCCACATGCTCTCCCTGCGGGCGGACAATGAAATTGTTGAGGTTCATCGCCGCAACCTCACCGTGAAGCGTTTCTATCACTTCGCCGCGCAACGCCACCAAGTCGTCAAGAGCCTCGTACGCACCCCGCCCTTCGCTGACGTTGCCGGTTTCGGCGGCAGCGGCCGGCAACACCTCCAACAGCTCAAGCCGGCGCTTGAACAGGCGCTTGCTCAAGGGCTCGCCCAGGCTGCCGGCGGCGCCTGCCGGATGGTCGTCGAAGTACTCGAAGTTGGCGCAGAAGTCGAAGATGAAGAACTCACGCTTGTCCTCCCCAGGCCCGAACAGGTCCGGGCACAGGCGCGTCCCGCGCCCGATCATCTGCAGGAACTTCACCTTCGAACGCACCGCCTTGAAGAACACCAGGTTCACCACCTCAGGCACGTCGATACCGGTATCGAGCATATCCACCGAGATCGCGATCTGCGGCAGGTTGCCGGCGATGCTGAAATCGTCGATCAGGCTCTGCGCGTAGTTCACCGCGTGGGTGATCACGCGAGCGAACGCACCCTTGTAATGCGGGTAGTGGTGATCAAAACGCCGGGCAATGAATTGTGCATGCTGCTGGTTGACCGCAAAGATGATGGTCTTGCCCAGCCTGTCGCCGCCGTCTACCTTCAGCCCCTGCTCCATCAGGTGCTGCAGCATCAGATCCACGGTGTGCTCGTTGAACAGCCGCTTGTTGACCTCCGAGGCATGGATCTCGTCGGGTGGCTCGCCTTCCCCTTCATGATCGCCCCAGTCCAGCGATTCCCAGTGCTCGCGCTCCTGCTGTGAAAGCTCGCCGTAGCGGATGCCCTCGCGCACGAACTTCACCGGCACCGATTGCGCACGTGGTGGTACCAGATAGCCGTCGGCCACCGCCTCCTCCAGCCCGTAAGCGTCGGTGGGTACACCGGTTTCCAGCCCGAAAAGGTGGTAGGTGTCGCGCTCCACCTCGTCGCGCGGGGTGGCGGTCAGGCCGAGCAGATAGCTGTCGAAGTAGCGGAAGATCGCACCGTACTTCTGGTACACGCTGCGGTGGGCCTCGTCGATGATGACCAGGTCGAAATGGCCCACGCCGTACTTGCGCCGATCGCCTTGCATCTCCTCGATCAGGCCCATCATGGTCGGATAGGTGGACAGAAAGACCCTCCCCTGTCCGTCCTTGTCGGTGACCAGGTTCACCGGGCTGGAATCAGGCAGGTGGGTCTTGAAGGCGTTGGCCGCCTGCTTCACCAATGCCACCCGGTCAGCCAGGAACAACACCCGCTTGACCAGGTTGGCACGCATCAGCAGGTCCACCAGAGCGATCGCGGTGCGGGTCTTGCCGGTGCCGGTGGCCATGGTCAGCAGGCCGGCGCGGCGGCCGGACGCCAGCGCCTCGGCCATCGCACGGATGGCGCGGACCTGGTACGGGCGCCCGGCAATGGCCGGATTCACCTGCAGGCTGCGCGGGTCGGCCTGCAGCTGCCGCCGCTGGATCGCCAGATCCAGTTCGTCCCGCGTGTAGAAGCCCTGCACCTCGCGCGGCGGCGCACGCCGGTCGTCCCACAGCCAGGTGTGGTGGCCGTTGCTGTAGAAGATCAGCGGCCGCTGGCCCTTCATCTGCTCCAGGCAATCGGCGTACAGCTTGGCCTGCTGCCGGCCCACGTCCGGATCCTTCAGGCTGCGCTTGGCCTCCACCACGGCCAGCGGCTGGCCGTCGGCACCCCATAGCACGTAGTCGACGAAGCCCTCGCCCTTTTCGTTGGGCATGCCGGTCACCGGCACCTCGACCGCGGCATTGCCGCCAACCTCCCAGCCGGCCTCGCGCAACAGCACGTCGATCAGGAAACGGCGGGTGTCGGCCTCGTGGTAGTCGTGATCGTCCGGCACCGCGATGTTGGCGGCCTTGGCCTGCGCCAGCTCGGCGCGCAGCGCGGCCAGGTCGGCGTTGACCTGCGCCAGCGCAGCTTCGCGCTCGGCCAGGCTGGCGGCGGTCTCGGCGATGCTGGCCTCGCGCGCCTCGATCTGCGCGTGCTGGGCCTGGATCTGCTCGCGGAATTTCGTTTCCTGCTTCTTCAGCTCTTCGCGGGTGAAGCTCACTGCCTCGTCGGCCCGCACCAGGTGCGGCACGCGCTTGTCGTCCCACTCGGCGACGATACTCTTCGGGTCGCTGGCGCGCGTGTAGGTACGCGCCAGCCAGAACAGCACGTGGAACAGTTCGCGCACCAGCCGCAGGGCGTCGCCGCTGCCGATGCGCTGGTTGCCGTGCACGGCCTGGTTGCCCAGCTTCTGGATCAGCCGCGCCTTCTGGTGGATGTGTGGCGGCAGCAGCCGCTCGAACTCCGGCTGGGTCAGCAGCACGCCCAGGCCGTTGTCGTAGGGCATCCGCAGGTCGCGGTCGTTGGCGTACAGCCAGTGCACGGCCTGCTCCAGCGCGTGGCGGGTGCGCATGCAGCAGGCGCGCGGGTCGGAGTGGACCAGTTGTTCCGCGCCCCTGGCCGGCTCGTAGAGCGGCTTAAATTCCTGCTGCAGGAACTGGAAGTTGCTCATCGAATCCCCCTGATTCGTCTTGCGCAATTCGCCCTAGACTCGCACTCGTTGCATCAGTGGCTCGAAACGATACATGGCCGAACGCCGACCTGCCGGCTCTCGGACTACCTGCAACAAGCCCTCCTGCAGTAACACGCGACTGAACCGGGCGGCCGTCTGTGACGGAATGCCCGCGTTGCGCGTGAAGCGGCTGTTGCTGAACACAGGGTGGGTGAACAGGTAGTCCAGCGCCGCCATCGCGTACTTGGATGCCAGCAATTCGGCGAAGCGGGGCTTCATTTGCTCATACAGCTGGCCGATGGCCTGTGCCGCCTCCAGGTTCGCGACGGCTTGCTGCTCCACCGCCGCCAGGAAGAAACCGCACCAGCCATTCCAGTCGTTGTCTGCCGATACCGCGCGCAGGCGATCGAGGTACTCCTCTTTGTGATCCTCGAAGTAGCGACTTATATAAAAATGTGGTGCCCCGATAACGCCGCCCTGCCATAGCATCAGCGTGATCAGCATCCGTCCAACGCGGCCATTACCATCTTCGAAGGGATGCAACGCCTCGAACTCGGTATGGGCCAAAGCGGTACGCAGCAATACCGGCATAGCGTCGTCGTTGACCATGCGAAACAATGCCTCCATGCCCCCGGGAAGATGCTCCGGCGCAATTGGCACGAAACTCACTTTTCGGCTGCCGCGCTCGCCAATGTAGTTCTGTTCGTGCTTGTAGACACCGGGGGATTTGGTGGCTCCACGGCCGAACGACAGCAGTTGGCGGTGGATGCTTTTTACCAGCGATTCCGACAGCGGTTGCCCCTGCTCCATCCGTTGCTGTGCGGTATTGAGTGCGCGTCGATACAGGGCCGTCTCGATGGCGTCGGAACGGAAATCCTGTGCGGTGCGTGCATCGTTCTCTTCGAACTCGACCTCGAGCTCAAGGATCTCGTCCAGCGTGCTGATGGTGCCTTCCATGCGCGAGGACACCACGGCTTCCTGGCCCCGGAGCGGTGCCAGGAACAGTTCGCTGTTGTGCAGGCCTCGGAGCATCTGGTCGTAACGCGCCAAGGCAGCCGTGGCTCCCAGCAGGCCCGGCATCAAGCGCCCATAGTCCAACGCGCCGGGCGGGAACTGCCCAGTGTGGTAGTGGACGGCTTGGCTGATGTCGACTGCCATGTTCTTTGACCCCTATGCACTTGTCATCAGGAAGCGCGGGGATTCTAACAACAAAACGCTTTTCCGCTCGCGGATTGTCGACAATGGCACTTGTCACTAAGGTTTCCACTTTCCTGACAAACAAGAAAACTTGTCCTCAACAGACCATAGGCAAGAGCTCTTGTCGTCAACAGATGGCGTTTCTCTAATGCCAAACTCAAAAACAGCCATATAACACATTGATTTAGAAGCTTTTTGTTAAGATGGTGGCCCGCTGCCCTACAGGACTTCCCAGCGGCCGCCCTTCTTCGGGCCAACATGGCGCAGTCGGCCCTCTGCCTGCAAGCGTGCGGCCGCGCGCTCCACCGTGCTCGGCGCAAGGCCTATGGCCCGGGCGACCTCTGACAGGGTCAGCTCCGGCTGCCCCCGCAGCAGCACCAGGATCCGTTCGGGCGTCCGGGTGGTCTTTTCTACCCGCATTTGTACCCGCGCTTCTACCCGCGTCTCGGCGGCAATGGCCTCGTCCAGGCTGTCGGCGATCGCCTGCAGCATGAACTCGATGAACCCGCTGCAGTCGCTCGCCGCGTCGGCCCTGGCCAGCTGCGCGTAGTAGTCGCGCTGGCGGTGCCGGATCACCGTCTCCACCGGCAGCCAAGCCAGCATCGGCTGCCAGCGGGCCAGGATCAGGGTCTGCCACAGCCGCCCCATGCGACCGTTGCCGTCGCTGAAGGGGTGGATGAACTCGAAGTCGTAGTGGAACGCGGCCGAGGCCACCAGCGGGTGCGCGTCGGTGCGGCGCAGCCAGGCCAGCAGGTCCTTCACCAGTCGCGGCACCTGCCCGGCCGGCGGTGCCATGTGCAGCAGCTTGCTGCCGCGCCAGATGCCCACGTCGCCGTCACGAAGCTTGCCGGGGCGGTCCACCAGCCCCGCCATCAGCAGGCCGTGGGCCTGCAGCAGGTCGGCCAGGCGGTGCGGCTGCCAGCGTTCCATCGTCTCGTAGGCGGCGAAGGCGTTGCGCACCTCCTGGACCTCCTTCGGCGAGCCGAGCACCGGCTTGCCGGCCAGCACCGCGGTCACCTGCTCCACGCTCAGCGTGTTCTGCTCGATCGCCAGCGAGGCCTGCAGGCTGCGGATGCGGTTGCCGCGGCGCAGCTCCGGCACCAGCGTGCCGCGATGGGCCGCCTTCCACGCGCCCAGCCGCTCGGCGATGTCCGCCACCCGAGCGGTCATGCGGTGGGTGAGCTGGAAGGGCGGCTGGTAGGCGGGCATGTGTCAGAGTGTGCCGGCGAAGGCGCGGTATTGGAGGCTGGCAAAGAACGTGTCAATCTCGTCCGCTTGGGTCTGCAAGCGTTGTCCGTGCAACTCAATCTGGCGGACGGCATCAGCAAAGACAGCCTGCATCTCGATTGGTGGTACTGGGACCTCCACGCCGCTCACCAGATCAATGTTCAGATTCTTGACGGTTGCGCCTGGCGCACGCCGAGCGAATTCGGCGTAGATCGACCTCGATGACAGCACGCTATGCAAGTAGTCTTGGCTCGTACGTGATCCCTTCGGCGACAGGACCAGCCATCCGTCGTGGATACAACCTGATGTGCGGAGAATGTACGGTCTTCCAAAGCTCATTGAGTTGGTCAGAAGAAAGTCGCCAGGTCTGACCATACGCGACCTCACGACGCCCTCTTTCCGAATCTTCTTCCTTGTTCCATCGATGTACTTGGATCCATCGACCGTGTCGCCGATCATGATCCAGTTGACACCGTCAGTGGCCTCCGTGATGTAGGCGTCAATAGGACGGGGTGAGCCCCCTCTTGCAATGTAGAAAAGCCCTGCCAGAGATTCCTTCGGCCACTGCTTCGGATTCTCCACCGGGTCGCCGAACATGTCGAGGAACACGGACTGCAGCAGCTGGTCGAGTTTGGCGATGGCTTCACGGCGCTTGGCGCGCAGCGCGTCGGCCTTGTCCAGGATCGCCGCGATGCGGCGCTGCTCGGGAAGTTCAGGAAGGGGAATCAAGGACTCGCGCACGATTCGGTCGCTGACGGCCGGGTAGCTAGCCCCCGTCGCCTTGCTCACCATGTCTTCGATGAATCGCGGATTCTTCACCCAGTGGAAAAGGTAAGAGCGATCGACCCGATCCGCTCGTGCACGCAGCACAGTGAATCCGGTCGAAGCGGTCGCGCCGTCGAGTTCCGAAGGCACCATGGCCACGCCGTTCAGATTCGGGCGAACCGTTGAGACAAGAACGTCGCCGGACTTGACCAGTTGCCTCGCCCGGGAAGGAGCACTGCCGCAGAGCACGGTCTCCGCACCGGTAATACGCTTTTGCTCTCGATCCACAGAGGAAAGATCGATGTACTCGAATGTCTCCTCCGGAACGGCGGCAGTCGGGTTCCACGTCAGGCTGTTCTCGACAAGATCGCCGATGGCTACCAGGCGGCTCACGACAACATTCCTTCCAACTCCTCCATCCCCCGCACGATCTCCGACTCCAGCGCCTTCAACTCCGCGATGATCTTCTTCGGCGGGTCGTACTCCACCGCCTCATGCACGACTTCCTTGTAACGGTTGATCGACAGGTCGTAGTCGTTGCCGGCGATCTCCGCCTTGGGCACCAGGAAACTCTGCTCGGTTCGCGTGCGCTTGGCCTCGCTCTTGCGGTGCTGCCAGCGCTTGAGGATGTCCGGCAGGTTGTTGCTGTCGTGCTTGCCGGCATCCAACGGGTTGCGCTTGTCGTCGAGCGAGTAGCCGTCGGCCTGCATGTCATAGAACCAGACATTGTCGGTGCCACCGGAATCGGTTTTGGTGAACAGCAGGATCGCGGTGGACACGCCGGCATAGGGGCGGAACACGCCCGAGGGCATGGAGACGATGCCATCCAGCTTCTGCTCCTCCACCAGCATCCGGCGCAGCGCCTTGTGCGCCTTGGACGAGCCGAACAGCACGCCGTCGGGCACGATCACCGCGGCGCGACCACCTGGTTTGAGCAGGCGCAGGAACAGGGCCAGGAACAGCAGCTCGGTCTTTTTGGTCTTGACGATCTGCTGCAGGTCCTTGGCCGTGCTTTCGTAGTCCAGACTGCCGGCAAACGGCGGATTGGCCAGGATCAGGCTGAACTGGCCGGCCACCCCGGCGTGGCCCTCGCTGAGCGAATCCCGGTTCTCGATGGCCGGGTTTTCGACCCCGTGGAGCAGCATATTCATCGAGCCGACCCGCAGCATGGTGCTGTCGAAGTCGAAGCCGTGGAAGGTGTCGTGGTTGAAGCGTTTCGCGGACTTCCTGTCCTTGTAGATCTCGTCGCGGTGGTGGGTGTCCAGATATTCGGCTGCGGCCACCAGAAAACCTGCGGTGCCACAGGCTGGGTCGCAGATGGTGTCGGCCGGCTTGGGCGCCATCATCTCCACCATCAGCTTGATGATGTGTCGCGGGGTGCGGAACTGCCCGTTCTGTCCGGCGCTGGCGATCTTGCCGAGCATGTACTCGTACAGGTCGCCCTTGGTGTCGCGGTCGTCCATGGGGATGGCGTCGAGCATGTCCACCACCTTGGCCAGCAGCGCCGGCGTGGGAATGGTGAAGCGCGCATCCTTCATGTGCGCGGCGTAGGTGGAATCGCCCTTGTCGCCACCCAGGGTCTTGATGAAGGGGAATACTTCATCGGCCATCAGCGCATACATCGCCGCCGGGTCGCCCAGCGACTTGAATTTCGACCAGCGCAGTTTCTGCTGGCGGCTGTTGAAGATCGGGTCCTCGACCGGCTGCTTCGTGCGGTTGGCCTTTTTCTCCTTGGTCGTCTGCAGCTCGTCCAGGCGCTTGATGAACAGCAGGTAGGTCATCTGCTCGATGACCTCCATGGGGTTGGAGATGCCGCCACTCCAGAACGCGTTCCAGATGCTGTCGACCTGGGTCTTGATGGTACCTGTGATCATGGTGCTCCGGTGCCCTCGCCCACCGCGGGCTCCCGGCACCAGGCGGCGCCGGGCCACTCCCGGTTCTCCGGGTGCAGGTTCGCGTTGGATTTGCGGGCAAGCTGGTTGTCGATGAACTGCTCGATATTGTCGTGTACTTCGCGGGTTGCGTCACGGTCGACCTGCCAGCGGTCGGTATCCATCTGCTCCAGGAAGCAGGACACCAGCCCCGGCGGGTTGGCGTGCAGCTCGCCCCCGCCGTCCACGGCCACCGCCAGGAACTCCTGCCGCAGCCGCTGGCCGCGCTCGTCCTGCCAGCGCAACATGGCCGTCACCACGTGGCCAAACCCCGGCAGCGTGGTTCCGGCAGTCAGCCCCTGGAATCAGCCAACAGCTGACGGAAGTATGCACGCACCGGTCTCAATAGTTGAGATTCTCGCCAGCCGCAGCCCGTGCCTGCGCATGCCCATTCATGGGGCCTCGACTTTGGAGGACCGACTCGACTCCAACGCTCGCTCAGCGTGTGCCCCCACAGGTTGGGCTGTCTCGGAGAGGCCGCCAGATATTGGCCTGACCGGTCACGACGGGGTCATCTCGTTCACTTGATAGCGTCCGGTTCCAGCCGTCGGCATCTTGCCGTATAGCCCTACCCTTCCGTCAGAATTTCCCTACCCTTAGCCACGCAGAACCTCCCGGCCGAGGCCGAAGCGAGCTACTACCAGAAGACCCGTGAGCCCACCATGGCAGCGTGACTCACACCAACGGGCCTCAGGGATTCCTGGGGCGGTTCAGGTCGGCCTCTTGTAGCTGGTCATGCAGCCTTCCGGTGCTCGTAGTAGGGGTGCCGCTTGTCATCGAAGATGCCGTAGATCGCAGCCAGGTCGTCTGGGTCCGGATTGAGCCAGGCGTCGATGTGCTCGGGCTTGATATTGATAATCGTCCGGTCGTGGCCAGCGGCGGCAACCTCGGGCTCCGGCTCGTCGGTGATGGCCGCGAAACTGAGCAGATCCGGTTCCTTGCCCTTCGGGTCAGTCCAGTTCGACCACAAGCACGCAATGAGCATTGGTTCCTCGTCTCGCGGGGTGAACTCCAGCACCTGATTCTTGCCGTCCGGCCCGTCAACGTTCTCGTAAAAGCGGGAAGCCACCATGACCCCGTGGGTGTGGCCGAACTGGCCCTTCCAGAAGCCCTCCAGGCTGTCCCGTCGGGCGTTGTAGGTGCCGGGGTACTGCCGGTCATAGGATGCCGGCTTGCCAGCGGGGCGGCACTGGTAGCGCATAGGGCGGATGACCCGTTGGCCGCCCTCGGCAACAATCACCGAGGTGTATGTGCCGGGGTAGATCCGGCTATCGCGGTCCTTCGGCTCCGCCCGCCGCAGGTCATCAAGCGCCACTTGGGCCTTGCCCATCTTGACCGCGCCGATGCGCACGTCCTCCCGGGCTTTCTTGGTCTCCTTGACCTGCAGGGCGCGCTCGGCGTCCGCCACCCGGCGCTTCTGGGCAAAAAGCTCTTGGGTGAGATCGTCCGCCCGACGTGTGCGCCACTTCTTGACCCACTCGGCAGCCGGTCCGCCGCGCGCCAGCAGAGAGTCGTCCAGGGCCTTGGGTAGCCTCGCCTGGCCTTCCCACCAGCGCACCTCGACCGTCTGCGCAAATAAGGCGTCATCGACCCGGGCGCCGTACAAGCGCTCCAGCTTCATGAGATCGGCCAGGACCATGGCGGAGTAGCACATGACGATAAGCGTATCGCAGGGCTGCCAGCGCTGCCCGCACGGCAGGGCGGACGTGAGGACAAGCGGTGGTCGACCCGCGACGCTGTGATTCCATCCCATTTTGATTGCAGGCTGGCCATGCCGGACGGGAATCCCATTGACAGCCAAGAATAGCTGTGTATACTCACTATACACAGATAACCCGGCATTGCATGTACACCGACCTACTCCTCTCCCCGCATTCCAGCGTACCGATGTACGCGCAGATCGTGGAGCAGATCGTGGCCAAGGTGATGTCCGGCACCTGGCAGGCTGGCGATCCGTTGCCGTCGATACGCGAATTGTCGGCCAGCTGCCAGGTCAGCGTGATCACCGTGAAACGTGCCTACCTGGAATTGGAGCGGGCGGGTGTCATCGTCACCCGGCAAGGCAAGGGCTCGTTCGTTGCCGACGCGCTGGACGCAACGCGCAACCTAGCGACAAATGAGTTTCAAACGGCTTTGCAAGGGCTGTTGGACGCAGCCAGGACACTGGGGCTCGAGCGACGGGAGATCGTCGACCGGGTCGAACAGGCGCTGTCCGCGCAAGACGATACAACCCCGCCTTCCATCGAATAGACCAAGCGCAGGACGACACCATGATCCACGCCATCACTTTGAAGGGTGTTAGCAAGCACTACGACGACTTTGCATTGCACGACATCAACCTAGCACTGCCGACCGGCCAAGTGATGGGGCTGGTGGGTGTGAACGGTGCGGGCAAGTCCACCCTGCTGCGCCTGCTCATGGGCTTGGTACGCGCGGACGGCGGCGAGGTCGAGGTACTCGGCCAACGCCTTCCGAAATCTCAGGTCGCCGTGAAGCGCGAGATCGGTTATGCCTCCGACGACATGCGCCTGTACAAGGGACAAACCCTGCGCTGGCACATGGACTTCATTCGCGGCGTCTATCCCCGCTGGGACGAAGCCTATGCGCAGGATCTGCTCAAGCGCTTCGACCTGCGTCCGCAGCAGGCGATCGGCGGGTTTTCGCATGGGCAACGGGTCAAGGCGCTGCTGTTGCTGCTGTTCGCACGTCATCCGAAGCTGTTGCTGCTGGACGAGCCGACCACCGGACTCGACCCGGTTGCACGCGGCGAGGTACTGGATGCCATCGCCGAGATCCTGCGCGATGAGGAGCGTTCGATCTTGTTCTCTTCGCACAACACTGCGGATGTCGAGCAGATAGCAGATTCGATCACATTCCTGCATGGCGGCAATATCATCGCTTCGCGCGACAAGGAACTCTTCCTCGATGGCTGGCGCCGAATCCTCTGCCGCGGTGTCATGACGGCTGCTGTTCGTCACTTGCCCGGTGTGGCCAGCGTACGCGACAGCGCCCCGCTCATCGAGATCAAGACCGGTACATTCGACGACGGCACCGTACCTTCCCTTCAAGGACTTGGACTAGCGGTGGAGTCGGTTGAGCCGATGCCATTGGAAGACATCTTTATCACCACCGTTCACAGGAGTCGCAGCGAATGAACTGGTCCGCATCCGATACCGCCACGGTCGGCAAGCTCATCGTCAAGGATTGGCAGGTGTACCAGAAGCAGCTTGCCGGGTATGTCGCCGGCCTGCTGCTCGCACTTGGGCTGGTCGGCATGGGGTCACCGCTCCTGGCGGCAGCCGGCGGACTTTTGCTGCTAGTGCTATTGATCGTGGTGGGAATGTTCGCGATCGCGTCCTCGATCATGGCCGAACGCAAGGAGCAGACCCAGCCCTTTGTGATGAGCCTTCCGGTAACGCCGATGGATGTGTTCTGGGGCAAGCTGATCGCCAACTTGGTGATCTACATGGTGCCGTTCCTGCTCGTGACAGGTGGCATGTTGGGCATGATCCTGGGCACACCAAGTCCTGACGGAGCAGTGCCGTGGGTACTGCTAATAGCGCTATTTGTTCTGGTGAACTTTGTCGTCACGCTGTGCGTGGCAATTGCAGTAGATTCGGAAGGCTGGAACACGTTCGCGATGCTGGCGCTGATGACCCTGATCGGGCCGTTCATTTACTGGGTAACCTGGATGGACGGCATCCGCGAGCACCTGAAAGGCGATGTCATCGTCTGGAGTCCGCAGGTGCTGGGGCTGATCGGCGGCCAACTGGCTTTGATCGTCATCGCCATCTTCGCCGCTGGATGGATACACGCGCGCAAAGCCTCATTCCTCTAAGTGTGCAGCGATGCAGTCCTACGACCGCCTCCACTACATGGACAACTTGCGCGCGTTGACGATGCTCGCAGGCGTGGTGTTCCATGCTGCGCTGGCCTATAGCCCGTTAATGCATTCTGTCTGGCCACTGGCCGACACTGGGCAGTCGCAGGTGGCGGATGTCGTTGCCTGGTTCTCACATCTGTTCCGGATGCCACTGTTCTTTGTCGTCGCCGGCTTCTTCGCGGCAATGCTGGCGGCGCGTCACGGCATCGGAGGACTGTTCCGCAACCGCAGTCTGCGTGTGCTGTTGCCACTGATGCTATTCCTGCCGCTGGTCCTGATCAGTATGCAGTGGTTGACGGCCAACGCAGTTGCCAACGTGGCGCATCCATCACCGATGCTGGCTTGGTTGCGCACATGGGTTGCTCAAAACGGCGAGATGCCGTCGATGCCAAGCTGGGCGCATCTGTGGTTCCTGTTCTACCTGATGCTGTTCACCGTGCTGGTCTGGGTCGGTTCCGCACTTGGCCTGCGGCACATCGGCGACCGGATCTTTGCGCTGCCTCCGGCTGCACTTGTTCTGCTGCTGCCCTTGGCACTGGCCATGCCGCTATCTGGCACCACCATCCCGTGGGCAGCGCCTGAATTCCTGTTGCCCTCGCTTTGGGCGCTGGCGTTCTTCGGCCTGTACTTCGCGTTGGGCTACCAGGTGTTTCATCGGCCAGCGATGATCAACCGCATCGGCGCGCTTGCGCCAGCACTGCTGGTGAGCGCACTGGTAGCGTACGCGGTGCTTTTCGTGATGACTGGAGGTTTCACAGCAAAGACGGCATCGTCATTGCAGCGCCCCCTACTTATCCTACTCGAAGCCGCTGCGGGCCTATGGATGACGTTGTGGTGCCTGTTCGCGGGCAAGCGTTGGCTGGACAAGAAACAGGTGACGATGCGCTGGCTCGCCGACGCCTCATACTGGGTTTACTTGGTGCACCTGCCGCTGCTGTTCGCCATCCAGTACCGGTTGCTCGACCTGCCGCTGCACTGGGCGGCGAAGTTCGCGATCGCCGTACTGGTTACATTTGCAGCCTCATTGGCAAGCTACCAACTTCTGGTTCGCCACACCGTAGTTGGCACGCTGCTCAATGGTCATCGACCACGCGCATGATCACTCGCGCGAATGTCGCATATCGCCTACCCCCGATAAACATCCCTAATCCCCTGCCCAGCCGACGTCCACCTCCGGCTAGGAACGGACATGCTCCCGAATGATGGCCGCCTTCAAACCGGGACGATTCAAAATTCCGTCTACACAAAAATCTGCACACGCGTCGTGCTCAATTTCCGCTCATCCCCGTGCAGTTTGCTCGCCAAAGGCCAATCGTAATGCTTCGGTGTCGCCGTTCAGCGCGGCACGCATGCGGCCCTCGTCTAAAGGGCGTACCACCCATTCGACATCCCATTGGAAGCCATTACGTCTTGAAACCGGAATGGCCAGATATCAGCTTGGCCCGGGCCCTACGCAGTACCAGAATGCATCGTCTGAGGCCTGTGTCATCCAGCGCGGTCCCGGCTGCTGCATACCATCGAACCGTCCGTGCAGCTGTTTCACCACCCGTACCTGAGCACCGGTGAAGGTAGCGCCATCGCGCGACGGAAACCGCAGCTGCTCGAACGTTTCCCGGCGGGCAGCCCGCAACCGCTGCGGGCCGGTGAGTTGCGCAGCAGCCGACGCCATCACCGCCACCATTCCCAGCAATATCACCAATGCGCTCTTCATGACGTCTTGCCCGTAGTACTAACGAAGTCGTCAATGATAGCGATCAGCTGCAGCAGGACGCTGCACTACGGCACCGGCAGGAATGCAAAAAGGTAAAGGCATGCGCTTTACTCGCTGCGCAGTAAAAGCAGTGAATATAGTCAATCTCCTATAGCGCAAAGGCGCCATTTGGCCTGCCGCATCAGTCAGCCTGCTGGGCGATATCGGCGTTCTCGATTACTTCCAGCCGCTGCAGGGGATTGATCACCAGCCGCAGCAGGCACCGGCCAATCGCCTCGGTGCTGGTGAACACCTGCGGGCAGATACCCGCGGCCAGCGCGAGTAAGGGGCTGCCCAAGGCATACATGCCACGGCGCAGCCGATGCGGCGAGGCCACCCCGAGCACCGGGCGCACCACGCCCGGACGCAGGCTGGTATGGGCCAGCCCCGAGCGTGCCAGCACCTGTTCGGCCTGCCCCTTGACCCGCAGCGGCATCATCCTGCTGTCGGGATCGGCCCCCATGCCGGAGATGTAGGCCACATAGCCGGCCGGATTGGCCGCGGCATAGGCCACCACGACCCGCTCCAGGGTCGCCACAGTCGCCTCGCGGTAGGCGGCCTCGGACATTCCCAATGGCAGCGGCCCGGCGCAATACAGGCAGGCGTCCATGCCGCGCAGGTCCAGCCCGTCCAGCGCGTCGCTGGAAAAATCCAGCTGCAGCACCTGTACCCGGGGATCGGGGGCCGTGAAGGGACGCCGCACCAGCACGCTCACCGCCTCAACCCGGTCGGACTGGAGCAGCACGCGCAGCACGCCCTGGCCGACCAGGCCGGTGGCACCGACCAACAAAATCCGCTTGCCCATTTTCCTGTTCCTTATCGGTGTTGACGGCAGCGCTGCGAACAGTGGCGCACGCTGTCCCAGTCACGCGCCCACTTGCGTCGCCACATGAATGGCCGCGCGCAGCTTGCGCAGAGCTTTTGCGGCAGCTCGGCCTTTTTGCGCATCCGCGCCATCAGATCGTCTCGGCATCCGGCAGCGGACATGCTGCCTTCGGGCCGCAGCCATCCCGCCCGGCCGGCCAAGGCAGGTAGTGGTCCAAGTGGTTGAGCGGTCGTCTGATCACGCAGGTTCTACGCAGCGTCTCTGCCACTGGATGCATCCAGAGCGATGGCCGCTGCGTAAACTCCTCCATCCTCCGACCGTGGACGCCTGCCATGCGCCTTTCCCTCCCCTTCGTCCTGCCGCTGCTGGTGGCCGCCCTGCTCAGTGGCTGTGCCCAGGCCAAGCATTCCCCTATCACCCCGGTCGAGTCGGTGGATTTGCCCCGCTTCATGGGCCGCTGGTATGTGATCGGAATCATCCCCACACGTCTGGAGCGTGGCAGCCACAATCCGGTGGAAACCTATCGTCTGGACAGCCAAGGCCAGGTCTGCACTTGGTACCGCTACCGTCCGAACAGCTTCGATGCACCGGTCAAGCTGCTGGCCTCCACCGGCCTGGTGCAGCCGGGCACCGGCAATGCCGAGTGGAAAGTGCGCTTCTTCGGTCTGTTCAAGGCGCAGTACCTGATCGGCTGGCTGGCATCGGACTACAGCCAGGTGATGGTGGTCCGCGATGCCCGCGACTACCTGTGGTACATGGCGCGCACCCCGGCCGTGCCGGAAGCCGACTACCAGGCCATGCTCGATCGCGCCGCGTCGCTGGGCTATGACCCCAGCCGGATCGAGCGCGTCCCGCAACGCTGGCCCGAAACCGATCAGGACAAGGACACGTTCCACGGAGAATGCCAATGAAATGGCTTGTACTGCTGTTGGCCTTGTCGATGCCGCTGGTCGGCTGGCTCTCCAATACCGGCCTGCTTGGACCGAGTAACGGCGAGATATCCGCCCGCTACCCGACCCTGATCGTTGCCGCCGGCTATGCGTTCGCCATCTGGGGGCCAATCTTCCTGCTCGATGGAGGGTTTGCCCTTGGCCAGGCGCTCACCCGGAACGACTCCCCGCGGCTGCGCCGCATCCGCCAACTCACCGCGGCCGGCTTTGCGCTGACGTCGCTGTGGATGGTGGTGTTCGCCCAGCAATGGTTTTGGCTGGCGTTGGCGGTGATCTGGCTCAGCCTGGGCTGCCTGCTGGCCGCCACGTGGATGGTTTCAACCACCCGGAACCAGCCCCGCGGCCCCTGGTGGCAATGGCTGCCGTTGTCGCTGCATGCCGGCTGGCTGTCGCTGGCGGTGTTCCTGAACACCGCGCAGGGGTGGTCGCGTTCGAGCTGCTGCCCACCCGCATCATGCTGTCATGGACACTGGTGCTGTTCGCACTGGCTGCGGCGCTGTTGCTGGTTGTGTTGATCAAGCTGCGCGGCAACCCGTGGTATGCGCTGGCCGCCGTCTGGGGGCTGCTCGGGGTATATGCCCGGCAGCAGGCCTCGGCACTGCCCGGGGCTGGCGTAGCCGCGGCCGTGGCACTGTCACTTGCGGTGCTGGTGGTGGTGACCACGCTGATCATCGGCCTGTCCCACTGGCAGGCCCGCGAACGGGAAAGCGAGCCGTGACCTGCCTGCGCCTGGTGCTGGGCGACCAGCTCAATCCCGGCCATCCCTGGTTTGCCCGCGTGCACCCGGACGTGGTCTACGTGCTGATGGAGATGCGCCAGGAAACCGACTACGTGCTGCACCATGCGCAGAAGATCCTGGCGATCTTCGCAGCGATGCGCCGCTTTGCCGATCACCTGCGCGCCGCCGGGCACTGGGTCAGCTACCTGGTCATCGACGCGGCCGACAACCGCCAATCGCTGACCGCCAACCTGGACGCGCTGCTGGACCGGTACGCCGCCAGCGCGCTGGAATACCAGGCGCCGGACGAATGGCGGCTGGATCAGCAGCTGCGCCAGTACGCCGCGCGGCAGACCATCCCGGTGCACTGCGTGGACAGTGCACACTTTCTGACCAGCCGTGAGGAGGTCGCGCAGTTTTTCGGCAGCCGCCAGCGCTGGACGATGGAGCTGTTCTACCGCCACATGCGCCAGCGCCATGGGGTGTTGCTCGAACCCGATGGCCAGCCGCTGGGCGGGCGCTGGAACTTCGATGCCGACAACCGCAAGCCCTGGCGCGGCGATCCGCCCGAACCGCCGGACCTGCGCCCGCGCCATGACCTGCGCACGCTGTGGCAGACGATCAGCGCCGCCGGCGTTGCCAGCTTTGGCGACCCTTGCGCCGATGCGCTGCGCTGGCCGCTGGACCGGGGCGAGGCGCTGCAGCAACTGGAAGCCTTCATCCAATACGGCCTGCCGCATTTTGGCGACTACCAAGATGCGATCAGCGCGCAGGCGCCGCGGCTGTTCCACTCGTTGCTGTCCTTTGCCCTCAACGTGAAGATGCTCGGCCCGGCCGAGGTGATCGCCCGGGTCGAGGCCGCCGGCCGCGACGGCCAGGCGCCGTTGGCGGCGGTGGAAGGCTACATCCGCCAGATCCTGGGCTGGCGCGAGTACGTGCGCGGGGTGTACTGGGCACAGATGCCCGGCTATGCCGAGTCCAACGCACTGGGCCACACCCGGCCGCTGCCGGACTGGTTCTGGACCGGCAACACCCGCATGGCCTGCGTACGCAGCGCAGTCAAGCTGTCGCTGGCCAACGCCCATGCCCACCACATCCAGCGGTTGATGGTGATCGGCAACTTCGCCCTGCTCGCCGGGCTCGACCCGCAGGCCCTGCACCGCTGGTACCTGGGCATCTACATCGACGCCTTCGAGTGGGTGGAGCTGCCCAACACGCTGGGCATGAGCCAGTTCGCCGATGGTGGCCTGCTGGCAACCAAGCCGTATGTCTCCGCCGCGGCCTACCTGCACCGGATGGGTGACCACTGCGGCCAGTGCCCGTACCGCCGCGACCAGCCCACCGGGCCCAGGGCCTGCCCGTTCAATGCGTTGTACTGGAATTTCCTGGACCGGCATGCCGACACCCTGGGGCGCAATCCGCGCCTGGCCATGCCCTACCGGCAACTGGCACGCATGCCCGACAGCCGGCGCCAGGCGCTGGCGCAGCAGGCCGGGCAGCTGCTGGCCAATCTGGAGGCGCTGTGAGCCTCCACCCGCACCGACCGGACCCTGCCTGTCCGGCCGACCCTGCTCCCTCCCCTTCCCCCCTTACTGCCGCGAGCCCTGCCATGTCCCAGCCCCTGCCTGATTCCACCACGCTGCACCCGCTGCCGGCGCAGCCGGCTTCCGAGCGCGTGCGCGAGCGCCTGCGCCGGGCCGGCCAGCGCTTCCATGCCAATGACAACATTGCCCAATACCTGCACGAGGGCGAGCTGGCCGCGATCGAGCACGAGGTCGCGCTCAAGGCCCAGGAACTGCTGCGGGCGCTGGTGATCGACGTGGACAACGACCACAACACCCAGGACACCGGCCGCCGCCTGGCCAAGATGTTCGTGCGCGAGCTGTTCGCCGGCCGCTACCAGCCGGCCCCGGCGGTGACCGAGTTCCCCAATGCCGAACGCCTGAACGAGCTGATGATCGTCGGCCCGCTGCGCGTGCGCAGTGCCTGCTCGCACCACCTGTGCCCGATCATCGGCCGGGTATGGATCGGCGTACTGCCCGATGCCGGCTCCAACCTGATCGGGCTGTCCAAGTACGCGCGGCTGATCGAGTGGGTGATGAGCCGGCCGCAGATCCAGGAAGAGGCGGTCAGCCAGATCGCCAACCTGCTCGAGCAGCGGCTCAAGCCCGATGGCCTGGCCGTGGTGATGGAAGCGGACCACTACTGCATGCACTGGCGCGGGGTGAAGGACGACGGCTCGAAGATGACCAACAGCGTGATGCGCGGCAGGTTCCTCAGCGACCCGGCGCTGCGCCGCGAGTTCCTGTCGCTGCGCCACCAGCGCTGAGCCACGCCTCAGCGTCGCAAACGCAAACGGCCCGCCGGGAAGATCCCGGCGGGCCGTTTCGATTCGCGGGTCGGCCGGTTACAGGCCGACCATCGGCTGCATCCAGCGCGCCAGCCAGCCGTTGAACTTCAGCGGGCCATCCAGCGCGGCCACGCAGATGCAGGGCACCCCCGGCGAGACGATCGGCTGGTGCTCGATCTCGCTGCCCAGGTCGGCCATGTCGCCCGGGCCGAAGTGGCCCAGCGCATCGTCGTAGGCACCCCGCAGCACCTGGGTCAGCTCACTGCCCTGGTGGCTGTGCAGTGGCATGCTTTTGCCCGGGGCGATCTTGAGCAGGACCAGGGTATCGCCGGCACTTTGCGGGGCCCGGATCATGTGCACCCCCGGTGCCACCCAGCGCCAGCGCAGCGCCTTCCAGCTTTTGCCGAAATACGGCTGCAACGCCCGCGGCAATGCGTCGGTAGGCGGATGGGCGGGCAGCGGTGCCGGCTCGGCCGGCGCGGGCACCGGCTGCTGCAGCCGGGCCAGGATGTCACTGCGCAGCGCGGCCGCGCGCGGCGACACCGCAGCGGGCTGCTGCTGCAGCAACAGCAGGCCGCCAACGTGCTCGGCCTGCGCCAGCTGGCTGCGGCAATGGGCACAGCCTTCCAGGTGGGTACTGGCTACCGCCGCCATCGCCGGCGACAGGGCCCCGGCGGCATGGCTGACCAGGGTGGCGGCATCCAGATGATGACGGGGCATCATGCGGCCCCCTGCACACTGGACTGCAGCTGCTGGAAGGCGCGGCGGATATGCGATTTGACCGTACCCAGCGGCATGCCCAGTTCATCGGCAATCTGCTGGTGCGACTTGGCTTCGAAGTAGGACATGCGGATCAGGCGTGCTTGGGTCGCCGACAGGCGCTCGATGCGTTCATTCAGATCAGCGTGGGCCGCATAGCTTTCGGCTGAGGAGAACTGCGGGTTTTCGGTTTCCTGCTCAAACTCCGGGCCATCCTCGGCATCAATGTCCACCGCCAGCCAGTGGTTTTCGCGGCGCAGACGGTCGATGTGCAGGTTGCGGGCAATCCGGAACAACCAGGTCGACAGCGTACTGCGCGCCGCATCGTAACTGTCAGCGCGCTGCCACAGCCGCAGCAGGGCATCCTGGGCCAGTTCCTCGGCCACCATTTCCGGCGCCCCCAGGCCGCGCAGGTACAGCCGCACGCGTGGGGCGAAGTGGTCATAGATGCGCATGAAGCTGGCCTGGTCACGGCTGCGCGCAACCGCCTGCATCTGCCCGGACCAGTAACCAGGATTGCCCGGGCTTGTTTCGACAATTGACATGACTCTGGCCGCCTCGAAGGGCGACAGGTCTCCGTGATGGATTTCCGGACACATGGTAGGGCAGTTGGCGGCGGCGGAGAGGTTTGTCTGCTTGTACGCAGCCGGGCCGTAGTTGGATGCAGCGCCCGCCGCAGTGGGCCGGTCCGGTGCCGCTGCATCCAATCACCGCGCAATGCCGTACAACGGAGCAAAACCCGTGGATGTCATGCAATGCCCCTGGATCAGGCCCCTCCCCCCACCCCGACCACGCCCGCCGCCGGCGGTGTGCTGCATACCCTGCGCCTGTGGTTTGACAGCAGCGCCGCGCCGCCACCGGACCAGGCCGATGCCGAGCGCATCGACTGGATGCGGGTGGTGCCGTTCCTGCTGCTGCACCTGGGCTGCGCGGCGGTGATCTGGGTTGGGGTCTCGCCGGTGGCGCTGCTGGTGGCCGGCCTGCTGTATGCGCTGCGGATGTTTGCGATCACCGGGTTCTACCACCGCTATTTCTCCCACCGTAGCTTCCGCACCTCGCGCGGGCTGCAGTTCGTGTTCGCGCTGATCGGCGCGGCCAGCGTGCAACGCGGGCCGCTGTGGTGGGCGGCGCATCACCGCCATCACCACCGCCATGCCGACCAGCCGCAGGATCCGCATTCGCCGCGGCATGGGTTCTGGCGCAGCCACATGGGCTGGTTCATGACCCGGGGAGCATTTACCACCGACCTGAGCCGGGTACAGGACCTGGCCCGTTACCCGGAGCTGCGCTGGCTGGACCGTTTTGATGTGGCCGTGCCTGCGGCCATGGCCGTGGGCCTGTACGCGCTGGGCGCCGTGCTGGACCACTTCTGGCCGGCGCTGGGCACCAGCGGCGGGCAACTGCTGGTCTGGGGCTTTTTCATTTCCACCGTGGTCCTGTTCCACGCCACGGTGACCATCAACTCGCTGTCCCACCGCTTCGGCAGCCGCCGTTTCCAGACCAACGACGACAGCCGCAACAACTTCCTGCTCGCCCTGCTCACCTTCGGCGAGGGCTGGCACAACAACCACCATTTCTATTCCAGCAGCGCCCGCCAGGGGTTTCGCTGGTGGGAAATCGACCTGACCTGGTACGGCCTGCGCCTGCTGGCCCTGTGCGGGCTGGTGCGTGATCTCAAGCCCGTGCCGGCATGGGTACTGAACCAGGAGGGGCACTGAGATGCGGATCGCGGTTATCGGCTCGGGCATCGCCGGGCTGGCCAGTGCCTGGCTGCTGTCACACGCACACGAGGTGGTGCTGTTTGAAGCCAACGATTACCTCGGCGGGCATACCCACACCCACGACATCACACTCGGTGGACGCAGGTATGCGGTGGACACCGGCTTCATCGTCCACAACCCGGACCACTACCCGCTGCTGACCCGGCTGTTCCAGGCCCTGGACGTGGCCACCCAGCCCACCACGATGAGCTTTTCGGTGCACAACGGCCGCAGCGGGCTGGAATACAACGCCACCTCGCTGGATGCGCTGTTCTGCCAGCGCCGCAACCTGGTTTCGCCGCGCTTTCTGGGCATGGTGCGTGACCTGTTCCGTTTCTACCGCCAGGCGCCGGAACTGCTGCAGGGCGAGGGCCCCGGCCCGGGGCTGGGCGAGTGGCTGCAGGTCAACGGCTACGGCGAGGCCTTCCGCGACGATCACCTGGTACCGATGGCCTCGGCGTTGTGGTCGTCGCCGCCGGAGCAGATCCTGCAGTTTCCGGCGCGGTACCTGGTCCAGTTCATGGCCAACCACCAGATGCTGCAGGTCAGCGGCCGCCCGCAATGGCGGGTGGTGCGCGGCGGCTCGGCCCGCTATGTCGATGCGCTGCGTGCGCGCTGGCAGGTGCAAGAACGCCTGGCCTGCCCGGTGCAGGCGGTGCATCGCGATGCCGATGGCGTGCGGGTGGACAGCGCGGCCGGCAGCGAACGCTTTGACCAGGTGGTGCTGGCCTGCCACAGCGACCAGGCACTGGCCCTGCTGGCCGATGCCAGTGGCGACGAGCAGGCGGTGCTCGGCGCGATCGGCTACCAGCCCAACGAGGTGGTGCTGCATACCGATGCCTCGCTGCTGCCGCGCCAGCGCAAGGCCTGGGCGGCGTGGAATGCGTTCGTGCCCGGCACCGCGGAGGCACCGTGCACGGTGAGCTACTGCATGAACCTGCTGCAGGGCATCGACGCGCCCGCGCCGCTGGTGGTCACCCTCAACCGCAGCGAGGCGATCGACCCGGCCAGGGTGCTGCGCCGGCTCAACTACCACCACCCGGTCTATACCCCGCAGTCGGTGGCCGCACAGCAGCAGCGCGGACGGATCCAGGGCGTCAACCGCACCTGGTTTGCCGGCGCCTACTGGGGCTGGGGCTTCCACGAGGACGGCATGCGCAGCGCGGTGGAAGTGGCCAGCGCGCTGGGCGTTGACTGGCCCGCCGGGCATGGCGGGCGTGGCGTATGAGCGGCGTGCTGCACAGCGCGGTCTACGAGGGCGTGGTGCATCACCACCGCCACCACCCGTGCGTGCATGCCTTCGGCTACCGGATGGCCCAGCTCTACCTGGACCTGGACGAGCTGGAGCAGGTGTTTGCCGGGCGTTGGCTGTGGTCGGTCGGCCGGCGCAACCTGGCCCGCTTCGAGCGCGCCGATTTCCTCGGCCCGGCCAGCCGGCCGCTGAAGGAGGCGGTCAAGGACCGGGTCCAGGCTGCCACCGGCCAGCGCCCGGACGGGCCGGTGCGCCTGCTTACCCATCTGCGCTATGCCGGGCTGAGCTTCAACCCGGTCAGTTTCTACTACTGCTTCCAGGCCGACGGCCAGACCCTGCACAGCATCGTGGCCGAGATCACCAACACCCCGTGGCGCGAGCGCCATGCCTATGTGCTGCCACTGGCCCAGGCCAGCCAGCAGGACCGGCTGCTGCGCTGGGAGTTCGACAAGACTTTCCATGTATCGCCCTTCATGGGCATGCAGCGCGCGTATGACTGGCGCTTCAGCCTGCCCGACGAACACCTGCTGGTGCAGATGGCGGTGTCCGAGGGCGAGCGGCGCGAGTTCGATGCCCGGCTCTCCCTGCGCCGGCTGCCATTGACTGGCCGCTCGCTGGCGCGGGTGCTGTGGCGCTATCCGCTGATGACCACCCAGGTGGTGGTCGCGATCTACTGGCATGCGCTGCGCCTGTGGCTCAAGCGCACCCCCTTCCATACCCATCCCCGAGTTTCCGGAGACACCCCTTGAACAGCATCGTGCAGACCGGCACCGCGCCCCGCTTCGGCGCCCTCGACCGCTTCCTGCGCCAGCGCATGCACCAGCAGCTGGCCGGCTTCGGCCACGGCCAGCTGGTGATCCAGGATGCGCTGGGCACGCTGCAGCTCGGCCAGGCCGACAGCGGCCCGAGCGTCACCCTGCAGATCCACGACCCCGGCTTCTACCGCGCGCTGGCCACCCACGGCAGCGTCGGCGCCGGCCAGGCCTACATGGACGGGCTGTGGCAGTGCAGCGACCTGGTCGCGCTGATCCAGCTGCTGGTGCGCAACCGCGACCTGCTCGACGGCATGGAAACCGGCAGCGCACGCCTGGGCGGGCTGGCGATGAAGGCCCTGCATGCGCTGCGCCGCAATACCCGGGAAGGCAGCCGGCGCAACATCGCCGCCCACTACGACCTGGGCAACGCGTTCTTCGGCCTGTTCCTGTCGCCGGACCTGATGTACTCCTCGGCCTTCTGGGAAGGCGCCGAGGACACCCTGGAAGCGGCCTCGACCCGCAAGCTGGACCTGATCTGCCGCAAGCTGGGGCTCGGGCCGGATGACCATGTGCTGGAGATCGGCACCGGCTGGGGCGGCTTTGCCCTGCATGCAGCGCGCCACTACGGCTGCCGGGTCACCACCACCACCATCTCGCGCGAACAGCACGACCTGGCTGCCCAGCGCATCGCCGAGGCCGGGCTGGGCGGGCGCATCACCCTGCTGCAGTCGGACTACCGCGACCTCAGCGGCCAGTACGACAAGCTGGTCTCGATCGAGATGATCGAGGCGGTCGGCGCCGATTTCCAGGACAGCTACTTCGGCCAGATCGGCCGCCTGCTCAAGCCCGACGGCCTGGCCCTGGTGCAGGCGATCACCATCGAGGACCACCGCTACGAGCAGGCACTGAAGTCGGTGGACTTCATCAAGCGCCACGTGTTTCCGGGCTGCTTCATTCCCTCGATCAACGCGATGCTGGCCTCCAAGACCCGCAGCAGCGACCTGGCGCTGGTCGCGCTGGAGGATTTCGGCCTGTCCTATGCGCGCACCCTGCAGGCCTGGCGCGAGCGCTTCCTGGCCCAGTTGCCGGCGGTACGTGCGCAGGGCTTTGACGAGCGTTTCATCCGGCTGTGGGAGTTCTACCTGGCCTATTGCGAAGGCGGCTTCCGCGAACGCTCGATCGGCGTGTCGCACCTGGTGCTGGCCAAGCCGGGCTGGCGCCCATCCGCGGCCCAGCCGGCATGAACAACCTGGCCATCCTGCTGGTCTACCAGGCCACCTGGTTTGCCGCGGTGATCGGCGCCGGGCATGGGCAGTGGTGGCCAGGCGTGCTGTGCGCAGTGCTGTTTGCACTGTGGCGGCTGGCGCTCTCGCCGCAGCGTGCGCTGGAGAGCCGGCTGGTACTGGCGGCACTGGCCATCGGCCTGGTGCTGGAAAACCTGTGGGTCGGCAGCGGCCTGCTCACCTATGCCGCGCCCTGGCCATGGGCCGGTTCGCCGGCCTGGATCCTGGCGCTGTGGCTGGCGTTCGCGCTGGTGATCGTGCCGCTGCTGGGCTACCTGCACCGGCGGCTGTGGCTGGCTGCGCTGCTGGGCGCGATCGGCGGGCCACTGGCCTACCTGGGCGCGGCCCGTGGCTGGCAGGCGGTGCAGTTCAGCGAACCCGTCTGGCACGGCCTGCTCGCGCTGGGTGTCGGCTGGGCGCTGGCCATGCCGCTGCTGGCAGCGCTGGCCGCACGGGGCCTGGCACCTGATCAACCCGGAGAACCAACCCGATGAACCTTGCTCCCCAACTGCTCTTGATCTGGGCCTTTGCCGCCGTGCTGATGCTGCTGGGCTGGCAATGGCAGCGCCGGCGCCGCAATGCCGGCATCGTCGATGTGCTGTGGGCCTTCGGCCTGGCCTGCTCGGCGCTGTGGCTGGCGCTGAGCGGCAGTGGCGCCTGGACCGCCCGCGCCCTGGTCGGCGCCCTGGCCACCGCCTGGGGTCTGCGTCTGGCCTGGCATCTGTGGCGGCGCGTGCGCAGCGAGGCCGAAGACGGCCGCTACCTGGCCCTGCGCCAGTACTGGCACGGCGACCAGCGCAAGTTCCTGGCCTTCTTCCAGTTCCAGGCGCTGCTGGTGGTGCTGTTCTCGCTGCCGCTGGCCGCCGTGGTCGCCCACCCGGACCCGTCACCGCTGCAGCTGGCCGGCGCCGCCGCGCTATGGCTGGTCTCGGTACTGGGCGAATCACTGGCCGATGCCCAGCTGGCCCGCTTCCGTGCCGACCCGGCCAACCGCGGCCGTAGCTGTGACCGCGGCCTGTGGCGTTATTCGCGCCACCCGAACTATTTCTTCGAGTGGCTGCACTGGTGCGCCTGGGCCCTTGCCGCGTTCGGCGGACCACTGGTCTGGCTCGGCCTGCTCGGCCCGGTACTGATGTACCTGTTCCTGCGCTTCATCAGCGGTATCCCGTTCACCGAACAACAGGCCCTGCGTACGCGGGGCGATGACTACCGGGAGTACCAGCGGCGCACGCCGATGTTCTTCCCCTGGTTCCCCAAACCCTGACCGCATTGCGGAGGACCACGCCATGAGCACCACCACCCTGGACCGCAACGAACTCTCGCCCGACCGGCCGGCGCCCGGCCTGCTCGGCCTGGCCGAACGCGGCCTGCTGCCCGACGCGCTGCTGCGCGCCGGCATCCGCCGGCTGTGCGAGCAGCGGCTGGCCGAGGAGCTGGACGGCGGCGTGAAGGCGCAGTCGCTGCGCCAGCGCCAGCGCCTGGAGCAGCTGCGCCAGAGCCCGCTGGCGATCGAGACCGAGGCGGCCAACAGCCAGCACTACGAGCTGCCGCCGGCCTTCTTCACCCACTGCCTGGGACCGCGGCTGAAGTATTCGTGCTGCTACTACCCCACCGGCAAGGAGACCCTGGCCCAGGCCGAGGAGGCGATGCTGGCGCTGTACTGCGAGCGAGCCGGGCTGGCCGATGGCCAAGACATCCTCGAGCTGGGCTGCGGCTGGGGCTCGCTGACCCTGTGGATGGCCGAGCACTACCCGAACGCGCGGATCACCGCCGTGTCCAACTCCAACGGCCAGCGCGCCTTCATCCAGGCCCGCTGCCAGGAGCGCGGCCTGCACAACGTGCAGGTGCTCACCCGCGACGTGAACCACCTGGCCCTGCCCGAGGCTGCCTATGACCGCTGCGTCTCGGTGGAGATGTTCGAGCACATGCGCAACTACGACACCCTGCTCGGCCGCATCGGCAGCTGGTTGCGCCCGGGCGGCCAGCTGCTCGTGCACATCTTCGTGCACCGCACCCTGCTCTACCCGTTCGAGACTGCCGGTTCGGACAACTGGATGGGCCGCCATTTCTTCACCGGTGGGCTGATGCCCGCGGCCGATACCCTGCTGCACTTCCAGAACGCACTGACGATCAAGCAGCAGTGGCTGGTCGAGGGCACCCACTACCAGCGCACCGCCGACCATTGGCTGGCCAACCAGGATGCGGCCCGCGAACAGATCATGCCTGTACTGGTGACCACCTATGGAGAGGACGCAGCCAGGATCTGGTGGCAGCGCTGGCGTATGTTCTGGATGGCCTGCGCCGAACTCTTTGGTTACGACAATGGCCAGCAATGGCTGGTGGCCCACTACTTGTTCCGTCCTCGCTGAGGTTCATGATGCGCATGCTCTCCTTGGTCTCCCTGTTGGCCGGCGGCTTGATCGGCAGCGGCTGCAATTCCAGCAACACTCGTCCGTTGCCGCGACCTGAGTCGGTCGATGTACCCCGATTCATGGGCGACTGGTATGTGATCGCCCACATACCGTCGTGGCCGGAGCGTCATGCATTCGATGCAATCGAAAGCTATGCTTTGCGGGAGGATGGGCGTATCCAGACCACGTTCACCTATCGCAAGGGCAGCTTCGAAGCGCCACAGAAGTCCATGCATCCGATTGGCCGTGTCGAAAATGAAGGTAATGGTGCCATCTGGGGCATGCAGTTCATCTGGCCTATCCAGGCGGAGTACATCATTGCGTGGATGGATGACACCTACAGCCAGACCATCGTGGCGCGCAGCAATCGCGACTACGTCTGGTACATGGCGCGTACGCCACAGGTTTCCGAAGGCGACTATCAGCAAGCGGTCCAGCGCATCGAGGCAATGGGATATGAAACCAGCAAGTTGCGGCGTGTGCCGCAGTCGCCCCGATAGGCCGAACGGTTTGGCCTTCCGCGGAGGTGTCCGTCGTTGACCCTGGAAAGACACTTCCCCCACGCTGGTTCGGCACTGATGTTGCTACGCTGGCTTACCCCGCTTGGACGGGCTGCTATAAGAAGCACTGCATGAGAATCCTGGTCTTGTTGTTGTCCCTGTCCACGCCCGTGGTGGCATGGCTATCGGTGACCGATGCGTTCGGGCCCGACCAAGGTACGGTCTCCGATCGTTACCCAACTCTGCTTGTGGCAGCTGGCTGGGCCTTTTCGATCTGGAGTGTGATTTTCACCCTCAACATTCTCCATGGCGTGCTGCAGGCAACCGGGCAACGCAGACATGATGCTGTACTGGGCCGGATCGCACCGGCAACAGCGGCAGGCTTTTTCCTGACCTTGATCTGGATGCCGCTGTTCTCGCAGGAGTTGTTCTGGATGTGCCTACTTGTGATCTTCGGCGCGCTGGCCTGCCTGGCTTGGAGCGCACTGGTACTCTCGCGCAACCGCGGCAACGTCTGGTCCTGGTTGGCACTGTCGCTGCACGCGGGCTGGCTGTCGCTGGCGGCATTCCTCAACCTGGCGCAGACGGTCGTAGCCCACCAGTTGCTGCCAGTGGACAACATGCTCGGCTGGAGCGCCGTGCTGTTCGTGCTGGCTGCCGTGCTGCTGCTGGGCCTGAACCATGCGATGCGTGGCAACCTGGCCTACGCGGCGGCGGCACTGTGGGGACTGGTGGCGGTGTACGCAAAGCAGTCCAGCTCCGGGCTGGCCGGCTCCTCGGCAGCGGCCTGGATCGCCATTGTGATTGCGGTGGTGCTGGCAGTGCAGACGGCGTGGCTGAGGATGCGCAGGATCTGAGCAGGCCGGCAAGCCAAAATGGTCAGTCAGCGACGCGCCGTGGCTTCAGCCGGGCGAAGGCATCCAAGGCAGCGGTGCGGCTCTGTGACAGGTCCACCATGGGCCGGTCCGGGTAGCGACCGAGCGCGAGCCGTTCTATGGGCAGTGCTTCCCATGGTGCATGGCGCAAGGTCGGCGGCAGTGCGCGCAACTCCGGTACCCAGCGTGCTATGTATTCGCCTGCGGGATCGAAGCGGCGCGCCTGCAGGACCGGATTGAACACACGGAAATAAGGAGCGGCGTCCACGCCTGTACCGGCGCTCCACTGCCAGCCCAGTGTATTGTTGGCCAGATCGGCGTCGACCAGCGTGTCCCAGAACCAGCGTGCACCATGCAGCCAGTGCAGGCGCAGATTTTTGGTAAGGAAGCTGGCCACGATCATGCGCACCCGGTTGTGCATCCAACCGGTATTCCAGAGCTGGCGCATACCGGCGTCGATGATCGGTACGCCGGTGCGACCCTGCTGCCAAGTTTCCAGTTCGCCAGGCCCGGGCTCGCGCCAGTCGAGATCATCGAAACGGCGGTTGAAGTTGACCTGCGGCGTATCGGGATAGTGGTGCATGACGTGGTAGGCGAAGTCCCTCCAACCCAGCTCGCGCACGAAGGATTCGCGTTGCGTGGGCGCGCGGTCACCGAGCGCGTGGATCACTCGCCACGGTGTGATGTGCCCGAAATGCAGGTACGGGGAGAGCTTGGAAGTGAGCGGCTCGGCGGGAAGGTCACGGCCCTGCGGATAAGCTTGCAGCCTGCTTTTTACAAACGCCTGCAACTCTGTCTCGGCACCCACTTCACCCGGGGTCCAGCTGTCCCAAAACGAGGCATCCCAGCGCGGGGCGGGCTGCAGGCCAAGGTCGTCGAGTGAAACCTCACCCGGAACCTCACTGAAATGGGGCAGTTGCTCCGGTGCCGGGATCAGGGGCTGCAGTCTCCAGGCGGCCAACGCCGTCTTCCAGAACGGAGTGAATACACGGAACGGATCGCCCTGCCGGGTAGCCAGTTGCCAGGGCTCGAACAGCAGGGAGCCGTTCCGGGCTTCGGCTCGCAGGCCCGATGCCAACAACTCACGGCGGATGCGATCATCGCGTGCATCGATGGCGGGCTCGTAGCGATGGTTCCAGAATACTGCTTGTGCGCCCACGTGGCGCGCCACCGCGTGAAGCGTGGCGACACTATCGCCGTTGAACAGGTGCAGGCACGAGCCCAGTGCCCTCAGGTCCGCGTCCAACATGGCCAGACCTTTGTGCCGCCACGCATCGGATGCGGCACCGGGCGACCAAGCACCCTCCTCGTGGGGGGAGTGGATATAGACTGGCAGTGGTGCCAGCCCAGCCTGGAGCGCGGCTTGCAGCGCGGGATTGTCCCGCAGCCGCAGGTCGTTGCGGAACCACACCAGCGCGGTGCCGGCCATGCTCAACAGCCCGCCTGTACCGCAGTTCCAACACCACTACCTGCGCGCAGCAGAGGGATGATCTGCCGCAGCACCGACAGGCAGAACAGCAGATATAGTAAGCCGGCTAGCAAGGCTTCCTGACCGCCAAATACGGCAGCGATCAGGTCAAGCTGCGCAGCTTCCACCAGCACCCAATTGATGCCAACGACGATGACGAGCGCAAGGGTCAGGATGCTCATGAATGTCTCAGGTTTGCAGGAATGGGATAAAGCACCCCCTCTGCATCCTTGGGCTCAGGCTTCTCGGGGGCCAAGCTTCTCTATGATATGGTGTGTGGTGCCACGTGCGCCAAGCGTCCGATCCGGGGAGGATGACTAGCCCCGATACTGAACCGCCCCGGGAATCCCGGAGGCTCGTTGGTGTGAGTCACGCCGCCATAGCGAACTCACGGGTCTGCTGATAGTAGTTCGCTTCGGCTTCGGCCGGAGGAATGTTCCCGATTGGCTCCAGCAGG
>Ga0209053_1000402_pt1 | contig 32054 bp, 26 predicted proteins | sample EBPBio152010_DNA_FD_185864 | JGI IMG/M metagenome (GOLD analysis project Ga0209053, IMG submission 185864) | Wastewater treatment Type I Accumulibacter community from EBPR Bioreactor in Madison, WI, USA - Reactor 1_7/15/2010_ DNA (SPAdes)... | ecosystem: Engineered > Bioreactor > EBPR >... | reverse complement strand
CGACGGCTGCTCGGCGGACTGCCAGACGGCCACGCCGGCGGCGCCGGCGGCGAGGGCGAGGAGCAACAGGCGGCGCATCGGCGGCAGGGCGGAGCGGCGGAACCTACGCGGGCGGCGGCGTGGGTAGGTTGGCGGCGGACCTTCCCCTTCGCGATGGCTGCGCTCGACGATCTCCTCGCCAACAACCGCGCCTGGGCGGCCGAGACGACGGCGCGCGTGCCGGACTTCTTCGAGCGCCTCGCCGGCCTCCAGTCGCCGGACTACCTCTGGATCGGGTGCTCGGACAGCCGCGTGCCCGCCAACCAGATCGTCGGACTCCCGCCGGGCGAGCTGTTCGTCCACCGCAACATCGCCAACGTCGTCGCGCACTCGGACCTCAACTGCCTCTCGGTGGTCCAGTTCTCGGTCGAGGTCCTCAAGGTGCGGCACATCATCGTGTGCGGGCACTACGGCTGCGGCGGCGTGCTGGCCGCGCTCCGCGACGACCGTCTCGGGCTGGCCGACAACTGGCTGCGGCACGTCAAGGACGTCCACGAGCGCCACCGCGAGGAGGTCGCTGCCCTGCCCACCGAGGCCGAGCGCCACGTGCGCCTCTGCGAGCTCAACGTGATGGACCAGGTCGAGAACGTGGCGCAGACGACGGTCGTCCGCGACGCGTGGTCGCGCGGACAGGACCTGACGATCCACGGCTGGATCTACGACCTGCGCGACGGCCTGCTGCGCGAGCTCGTGCCGGGGGTGCGGGGGGAGTGAGCGTGTAGGCGTGTAGGCGTGTAGGCGTGTAGGCGTGTAGGCGTGTAGGCGTGTAGGCGTGTAGGCTGCATACTGGGAGGCGGACCAAGTTCCGGAGACAGCACGCCGCTCGATCTAACTGAGCGGCCGGTAGCCTTCCCCGCGTACACGCTTCCTCTCCTACACGCTTACACGCTCCACCGCGCCGGCGGCGACGGACTCCAGCGCGTCCCAGAAGCCGGGGAACGACACGGCGGCGTGCTCGGCGCCGGTGATCGTCGTCGGCGCGCGCGCGGCGAGGGCGGCGACGGCCGCGGCCATCGCGATCCGGTGGTCGCCGTGGGCGTCGACGGTCACGCCGCCGGCGAGGGACGGGCCGTTGGCCGCGCGGCCGCGGATCGTCAGGCCGTCGGGCTGCTCGGCGACGTCGGCGCCCATCGCGCGGAGCACGGCGGCGGTCACCGCGAGGCGGTCGGACTCCTTGTGGCGCAGCTCGCTCGCGTCGCGGATCGTCGTCGTGCCGCGCGCGCAGGCGGCGGCGACGGCCAGCACCGGGATCTCGTCGATCAGGTTGGCGACGGCGTCTCCGGCGACGTCCACGCCGTGGAGGCCGGCGGCGGGCGCCTCCACGCGGAGGTCGCCGATGGGCTCGCCGCCGCGCTCGCGCTCGCTGTGGACCGTGATGCGCGCGCCCATCGCACGGAGCACGTCGAGGATCGCCGTGCGCGTCGGGTTGAGCCCCACGCCCGGCATCTCGATCACTGCCTGTTCGGCCGTGCTCCCGGCGACGAGAAAGAAGGCGGCGGCCGACACGTCGCGCGGCACGGCGTAGGCCCGGGCGCGCACGCGCGTGCCGCCGGCGACCGTGATATGGCGCTCGGCGCCGAGGTGGAGCACGTCCAGCTCCAGCATCCGCTCGGTGTGGTCGCGCGTGGGCGTCGGCTCCACGACCGTCGTGCTCCCGCGTGCTCCCAGCCCGGCGAGCAGGACCGCGCTCTTGACCTGCGCGCTCGCCACCGGCAGGCGGTAGGGGATGCCGTCGAGCGCCGTGCTCCCGCCGACGGTGAGCGGTGCGTGGCCGTCGGTGGTGTGGACGCGCGCGCCCATCGCGCGGAGCGGCGCGGCGATGCGCTCCATCGGCCGGCGCGAGAGCGACGCGTCGCCGGTGAGGCGCGTCTCGAACGGGCGCCCGGCGAGGAGCCCCGCGAGCAGGCGCATCGTGGTGCCCGAGTTGCCGCAGTCGAGCGGGCCGTCGGGCGCGCGCAGGCCGTCGAGGCCGACGCCGTGGACGGTCAGCACGCCGTCGGCGTCGATCTCCATCGCGACGCCGAGCGCGCGCAGGCACGCGAGCGTGGACTGCGGGTCGGCCGCGTCGGGGAAGCCCGCGATGCGGCAGTCGCCGTCCGAGATCGCCGCGACGATCGCCGCGCGGTGCGCGATGGACTTGTCGGCCGGCAGCGCGGGCCGCCCGGCCAGCGCCGGCGTGGGGTGGACGGTGACCGACAGGGATGGGGGATGGGGCATGGGGGATGGGGCGTGCAGGAGTGAACGGCCGAGGGCGGTCCCTATGCCTGATGCCCTATGCCTCGTGCCCCTCCGGCGCGAGCCGGACCAGCGGCTCGACCTCGGCCAGCAGCGCCTGCTTCGCGCGGTGCGGCAGGAAGGCATGGCGGAAGCCGTTGAGCACGATCTCGCGCAGCGCCTCGGCCGGGATGCCGCAACGCGTGTGCGCCAGCCACAGCTCGTCGGTCATCGTCGTGCGAGAGAACAGGCGGTTGTCCGTGTTGATCGTCACCGGCACGCCGGCGCGGACATACTCGGCCACCGGGTGCGCCTCGTAGCTCGCCACGACGTGCGTTTGGACGTTGCTCGTCGGGCAGACCTCCAGCGGGATCTGGCGGTCCACGACGTAGCGCAGCAGGTCGGGGTCCTGCCCGAGCGTCACGCCGTGCCCGATGCGGTGCGCGCCGCACTTGAAGAGCGCCTGCCGGATGGAGGCCGGGCCGAAGCTCTCGCCGGCGTGGACCGTCACGTTGAGCAGTTCCTTGCGCGCGAGGTAGAACGCCGAGCCGTGCGTCTCGGCCGGGTTGCCGCGCTCGCCGCCGGCGAGGTCGAAGCCGAGGACGCCGCGCCCGCGGTAGCTCGCCGCGAGCTCGGCCTGGGCGAGGCTCGCGCTCTCGAAGCGGTCGCGCAGGCCGCACACGATGACGCCCGTCTTGATGCCGTGGTCGCGCTCGGCGTCGGCGAGGCCGGCGAGGACGGCGTCGTTGACCTGCCACATCGTGAGGCCCTGCTCGGTGTGCAGGATGGGTCCGTAGCGCACCTCCAGGTAGCGGACGTTCTCGCGGGCGGCGTCTTCGGCGAGCTCGTAGGCGATGCGGTGGAGCGCCTCGCGCGTCTGCATCAGCGGGATCGAGTAGCCGAACCACGCGAGGTACTCCTCAAGCGTGGCGCTGGCGTCCACCTTCATCAGCTCGCCCGCGAGGCCCTCCTCGGAGTCGGACGGCAGGAGGTCCAGCCGGTCGGCCGCCCGCGCGAGGTCGAGCATGGTGCCGAGGCGGAGCGAGCCGTCGAGGTGGCAGTGGAGTTCGGCCTTCGGCCAGGCGAGGACGGTGTCGCGGGTGAGGGCGGGCATCGGGGGTGGAGTTCGTTGGCACAAGCTACCGAGCGCGCCCCGCCGGCCGCGTGACCGTGGCGCGAAGTCCGCGTGCGGCGGAACGGCGGGGGCGGCCGGCGGCGTATTGTGTGCTCTCTCCGACCTCCGACCTCCCGATGGGCAACCTCGGCGCCACCGAAATCATCCTCATCCTGCTCGTCGTGCTGCTGCTGTTCGGCGCGAAGCGCATCCCCGAGATCGCGCGCGGCCTCGGCAAGGGCATCCGCGAGTTCAAGGACGCGACCAACGACATCAAGCGCGAGATCACGACGTACGACGCGCCGCCGCAGTCGCCGGCGCTCCCGCCGCAGGCGCAGGTGCCGTACACGCCGCCGCAGACGCACGCGGCGGCGCCGGTGTCGCACACGACGCCCCCGCCGCCGGCCGGCGAGGCGCCGACGCAGGGCTGACGCCGGGGCCTTCCGGCGGCGCCAGCGCGGCGGCGCTAGCTTGAGCGCTCGTCACGACTCCCCGCCCCGTCTCCCGCTCATGTCCATTCTCGTCAACGCCGACACGCGCCTCGTCGTCCAGGGCTTCACCGGCAAGGAGGGCACGTTCCACGCCGAGCAGATGATCGCCTACGGCACGCACGTCGTCGGCGGCGTGACGCCCGGCAAGGGCGGCTCGACGCACCTCGACCGGCCGGTCTTCAACACGGTCCGCGAGGCCGTCGCCGCCGGCGCCAACACGAGCTGCATCTTCGTCCCGCCGGCCTTCGCCGCCGACGCCATCGTCGAGGCCGCCGAGGCGGGCGTCAAGACGATCGTCTGCATCACCGAGGGCATCCCGGTGGCCGACATGATCGCCGTCAAGCCGTACGTCGAGCGCCAGGGCGCGCGCTTCGTCGGGCCCAACTGCCCCGGCCTGCTCACGCCCGGCGACCACGCCAAGGTGGGCATCATGCCGACGATGATCTTCAACCCCGGCGCCGTCGGCGTCGTCTCGCGCAGCGGCACGCTCACCTACGAGGCCGTGGACCAGCTCACGCGCGAGGGCCTCGGCCAGACGACCGCCATCGGCATCGGCGGCGACCCGATCATCGGGACGACGTTCCTCGACGCGATCCAGCTCTTCAACGACGACCCCGCCACCGAGGCCATCGTGATGATCGGCGAGATCGGCGGCTCGGCCGAGGAGGAGGCCGCCGCGTGGGTCCAGGCGAACGTCAAGAAGCCCGTCTTCGGCTTCATCGCGGGCCGCACGGCGCCTCCGGGCCGCCGCATGGGCCACGCCGGCGCCATCATCTCGGGCGGCGCCGGCACGGCCGATGCCAAGCTCGACGCCATGCGCGCCGCCGGCATCACGGTCGTCGAGAGCCCCGCCGCGCTCGGCCAGACGGTCAAGCAGCACCTCAGCGCCGTCGCCTGACGGCGGGCCAGTGGCCAGTGGCTCGCTGCGCGCGCGCCAGTGGCCAGTGGCGCAGACCCCCGACCGTCTGCCACTGGCCACTGGCCCCTTCCCACTGGCCCATGAAGCTCTCTGACGTCCGGTTCGTGCGCGCGGCGCCGACGCTCGCGGCGCTGCCGCCGCCCGACGTGCCCGAGGTGGCGCTCGTCGGGCGCTCCAACGTCGGCAAGAGCTCGCTGCTCAACGCGCTGCTCGGGCGCAAGCAGCTCGCGCGCACGAGCGGGACGCCCGGCAAGACGCAGGCGCTCAACTTCTACGGCGTCTGGAGCCCGGACCTCCCGCAGCCGCCCGGCGACCCCGACGGCCCGCGCCTCTTCCTCGTCGACGTCCCCGGCTTCGGCTACGCCAAGGTGGCGCAGACGCAGCGCGCGGCGTGGCAGCGGCTCATCGGACGCTACATCACGTCGCGCGCCGAGCCGCCGGCCGACCGTCCGCGCGGCGCGCCGCCGGCGCTGCGCGCGGTCGTCCAGCTCATCGACAGCCGCCACCCGCCGACGGCGCTCGACGAGGAGGTGATGGCGCTGATGGGCGAGAGCGCCGCCGCCCACGTCGTCGCGCTGACCAAGTCCGACAAGCTGAGCGCCAACGAGCGCCAGCGCGCCGTCGCCGGCCTCAAGAAGCGCCTCGCGCCCTACGGCCTCGACGTGCCGATCGTCCTCACGTCGGCCGAGAAGAAGACCGGGATCGACGAGCTGTGGGGCTGGATCGCGACCGTCGCCGGCCTCACGCGATGAGCCCCCCGGCCGTCACGCTGCGTCCGGCGACGCCCGCCGACCTCGACCTGCTGCGGCACTGGGACGCGCAGCCGCACGTCGTGGCGTCGGACCCCCACGACGACTGGGCGTGGGAGACCGAGTTGCACCGCTCGCCCGGCTGGCGCGAGCAGCTCGTCGCCGAGGCCGACGGCCGCCCCGTCGGGTTCGTGCAGATCATCGACCCGGCGCGCGAGGAGACGCACTACTGGGGCGAGGTGCCGGACGGCCTGCGCGCGCTCGACATCTGGATCGGCGACGCCGCCGACCTCGGGCGCGGGCTCGGGACCGAGATGATGCGGCTCGCGCTCGCGCGCTGCTTCGCGTCGCCGGACGTGACGGCGGTCCTGCTCGACCCGCTGGCGTCGAACACGCGCGCGCACCGCTTCTACGAGCGGCTGGGGTTCCGCGCCGTCGAGCGCCGGCGCTTCGGCGACGACGACTGCGTCGTCTACCGCCTCGACCGGCCGGGCCGGTGACGCGCTCGTGCCTTGCGCGGTGACCTCGCCGGGCCGACGTTTCGGGCGAACCGCGCTCCGCATCCGATGCACCTCGGCCTGCTCCTTCTCTGCGCCGTCGGAATCGCGTCGCCGGCCGCCTCCCAAGTTGCGCCAGCGTCGCGACCTGCCGAGCGGATCGCCGCCGTGGACGCTCGCCCGCTGGTGTCGTTAGTGCCGTGGACCGCAGCAGACGAGATCTCCAACCTGCGGTTCGTTTGCACAGCGTCGGTGGTCTGGCTCAATCCGTCGAGCGACCACATGTGGCCCCAGCGGTTCGGCTACCGTCTCGACGACGTGGCGTGGGACGCGCGGGGCAGCTGGCGACCTCTCCCGATGTCGCCCGCCGACGGCCGGTGACGCCGGAGGGTCGGGGCCGGCGGCGTATCCTGCCGCGCACCCGCCGCCGATCCGATGCGCCTCCCGCTCGTCGCCGTGCTGATCGCCGCCTCGGCGTGCACGCCGCCGGCGTCGCCGGCCGTCCCGGACGCGGCACCGGCCGCGCCCGTCGACGTCGCCGGCCTGACCGACCACCACGTCCACCTCCTGAGCCCGGACCTCGTCCGCGACTGGAAGGCCCTCGGCGTCCCCTTCTCGCGGCCCGACTCGGCCTATACGTCGGCAGCGGCGGCGCTGGGGCCGGGCGGCGCCGAGCGCGTGATCCTCGTCCCGATGGGCTACCTCTACGGGCGGGACGGCTTCCGCGACGAGCTCGGCCTGTCGCTGGACGACGAGGTCGCCCGCGTTCGCCACGAGAACGACCACGCCGCCGCCGAGGCCGCGCGCTACCCCGGCCGCGCCGTCGCGTTCTGCGCCGTGGACCCGCTGCGTCCGTACGCGTGGGACGAGATCCACCGCTGCCGCGATGCGCTCGGCACACGCGGCCTCAAGCTGCACCTCGCCAGCGCGGGCGTGGACATCCGGAACGACGAGCACCTCGCCGCGCTCGCGCAGGTCGCCGCGTGGGCCGCCGAGGAGGGGCACCCGCTGATGATGCACGTGGACCCCCAGATGCGCGGGCTGGAGGCGGACGACGTGCGGCGCTTCATCCGCGTCGTGCTCCAGCCGGCGCCCGACCTGCGGATCGTGATCCCGCACCTCGGCGGGAGCGGCGGCTACGGGCCGTGGACCCAGTCGGTCGTCGGCGTCTTCGCCGAGTGGCTGGAGGCCGAGGCGCGCGCCGGTGTGCCGCGTCCGGGCGTGCGGTTCGACCTGTCGGCCGTGTGGCTCGTCGAGGAATCGGAGGGCGTCCCGGCGTCCACGCCCGCGCAGGCCGCGCGGCTGCGCGACGACCTGCGGCGGCTCGGCCACGCGCGCCTGCTCCTCGGGAGCGACTACCCGGTGTTCCAGCCGGGCGCCTCGGCCGAGGCGCTGCGCGCCGCCGTCGGCTGGACCGACGACGAATGGCGCGCGATCGTGGCGCAGCGGCTGGACGTGTTCGGCCGGTAAGCGAGAACGAAGAATGGCGATGGGCGCGCGCCGCCGGCCGTCGCGCGTAGATTGGACTCGATCCACACAGCGCGCCCCGCGCCGATGACCCGTCCGGACAGCGACGCCGTCGCGTTCCCGCTCCCCGTCACCGCCTTCCCCGTCGGCCAGACGGTGCGGCTGTGCTTCATGGGGCTGGACGACGACACGGCGACGCGCCTGCGCGCCGTCGGCGTCCGCGAGGGCTGCGACGCCTGCGTGGTCGCCACCGGCGACAAGTGCGTGCTCGGGCTCGGCGCCGCGCGCGTCGCGCTGCGCCGCGAGGTCGCCGCCGGCGTCTTCGCCACCGCCGAGCCGGCCAAGCCCGCCGCCGCGTCCCGATGACGCTCGACGCGCTCGCGCCCGGCGCCCGCGCCACCGTCACCGGCTTCGCGACCGACGCCCCGCCGGCGCGCCTGCTCGAGATGGGCCTGCTGCCGGGCACCGCCGTCGAGGTCGTCCGCCTCGCCCCGCTGGGCGACCCGATGGACCTCCGCGTGCGCGGCTTCCACCTCTCGCTGCGCCGCGCCGAGGCCGCGCACGTGGTCGTCGAGCCCGCCTGAGCCGATGACGCCGGTCCGCTCGGTCGCCCTCGCGGGCAACCCCAACGTCGGCAAGACGACGCTCTTCAACGCGCTCACCGGCGCCAACCAGAAGGTCGCCAACTACCCCGGCGTGACCGTCGAGCGCAAGAGCGGGCGCCTGCGCGGCGCGCCGGCGGGGCACGACGCCGTCGAGGTGGTGGACCTCCCCGGCACCTACAGCCTCGCGCCCGCGAGCGCCGACGAGCGCGTCGCCTTCGACGCGCTCACCGGACGCCTCGCCGGCGAGGCGCCGCCCGACGTGGTGGTCGTCGTCGCCGACGCGACCAACCTCGAGCGCAACCTCTACCTCGTCACGCAGGTCCTCGACCTCGGGCGGCCGACGCTCGTCGCGCTCAACATGTCCGACGCCGCGCACGACGCCGGCATCACGGTGGACGTGCCCGCGCTCGCCGAGCGCCTCGGCGTGCCCGTCGTGCCCACGTCGGCCCGGCGCGGCGAGGGGATCGACGCGCTGCGCGAGGCGATCCTCCACCCGCCGCCGCCGGCGCGCGGCGTGGCGTGGACGCTGATGCCGACCGTCGAGCCGGCCGTCGGCGCGCTCGCCGACGCGCTCCCGCCGGACGTCCCGCTCGCGCGCCGCCGCTTCGAGGCCATCGGCGCGCTCACGTCCGACGCCCTGCTGGACCTGCACCGGGGCACGCCGTTCGCCGGCGCCGTCACCGACGCGCGCCACGCGCTCGCCGAGGCGCGCACGCCCTACACCATGGCCGAGACGATGGGCCGCTACGGCTGGATCAGCCCCGTCGTGGCCGACGTCGTCGCACGCCACACGCCCGCCGACCAGCGCTCGGTGTCCGACCGCGTGGACGCCGTCGTGACGCACCGCGTGTGGGGGCCGCTGCTGTTCGGGCTCGTGCTGCTGCTCATCTTCCAGGCCGTCTTCTCGTGGGCGGTCCCGGCGATGGACGCCATCGAGTGGATCGTCGGCGCCGCCGGCGCGGGCGTCCGCGCCGCGATGCCCGACGGCGTGCTGGAAGATCTCGTGGTCGAGGGCGCGCTCACCGGCGTCGGCAACGTGCTCGTCTTCCTGCCGCAGATCCTGCTGCTGTTCTTCTTCCTCGGCCTGATGGAGGACACCGGCTACATGGCCCGCACGGCGTTCATCATGGACCGCGCGATGCGCCGCGTCGGCCTCTCGGGCGCGTCCGTCGTGCCGATGCTCTCGGCGTACGCCTGCGCGATCCCCGGCATCATGGCCGCGCGCACGCTGGCCGACGAGCGCGACCGCATCATCACCATCATGGTGGTGCCGCTGCAGGGCTGCTCGGCGCGCCTGCCGGTCTACGTCCTCTTCATCGCGGCCTTCCTGCCGGCCGGCGCGCTCTTCGGCGTCGTCGGCTACCAGGCGCTTGCGATGACCGGGCTCTACGTGCTCGGGACCGTCATGGCCTTCGTCGCGGCGTGGGTGCTGCGGCGGTTCGTCTTCAAGGGCGAGGGCTCGGGCTTCGTGATGGAGCTGCCGCCGTACCGCCTCCCGCAGCCGCGCTACCTGTTCCGCCGCATGGTGGACCGCGCGAAGGTCTTCGTGACGCGCGCCGGGACGATCATCTTCGCGCTCAGCATCGGGCTCTGGGTGCTGGCGAGTTACCCGAAGACGCCGCCGCCGCCGGCGCTCGCGGTGGCCGTCGAGCAGGCCGCGACGCCCGCCGAGGCCGATGCCGCGCGCGCTGCCGTCGCGTCGTTCCAGGTCCGCGAGAGCTACATCGGGCGCTTCGGGCACGCGCTGGAGCCGGTGATGCGCCCGCTGGGCTTCGACTGGAAGATTTCGGCGGGCATCGTGGCGTCGTTCGCCGCGCGCGAGGTCATCGTGAGCGCGCTCGCGACGCTCTACAGCGCCGGCGCCGACGCCGACGAGACGAGCGTCTCGCTGCGCGACGCGATCAAAGCCGACCGCTACCCCGACGGCCGGCCGGTCTTCACGCCGCTCGTGGCCGCGAGCCTGCTGGTCTTCTTCGTGTTCGCGCTCCAGTGCATGAGCACGCTCGCCATCGCGCGGCGCGAGCTCAACTCGTGGCGCTGGCCGGTCGTGATGTGGGCCTACATGATGGCGCTGGCGTACGGCTCGTCGCTGCTCGTCTACCAGGGCGGACGCCTCCTCGGTTGGGGCTGAGGCCCACGTGGGTGTGATCGGTACGAGATCGGGGCGAGACCTGTCTCGCCCCTACCGGGGGTGTCGTGGGTTCCGACGGGACGTACGTTGCGGCGCATTCGCCTCCCGCGCCGGTGACCGAGCGCCCGTTCCTGACCGCCGCGTGGCGCGACCTCGCGATGCTCAACTACGCGGTCGCGCCCGACATGCTGGCGCCGCTCGTGCCGGCCGGGACCGTGCTGGACACGTGGCAGGGCACGGCCTACGTCAGCGTCGTCGGCTTCCGGTTTCTCGGGACGCGCCTGCTGGGCGTGCCGGTGCCGCTCCACCGCGACTTCGAGGAGGTCAACCTGCGGTTCTACGTCCGCCGCCCGATGCCCGACGGCGACCGGCGCGGGGTCGTGTTCGTGCGCGAGATCGTCCCGCGCCGCGCCATCGCGGCCGTCGCGCGCCTCGCCTACAACGAGCCCTACGTCGCGTGGCCGATGCGCCACGCCGTCGACGCGGCCGGTGCCGGGGCATCGGTCCGCTACGGGTGGCGACGCGACGGCGCGTGGGAGGGGTTCGTGCTCCGCACCGACGGCGCGCCGGCGCTGCTCGTCCCCGGCTCGGAGGCCGAGTTCATCACCGAGCACTACTGGGGCTACACGCGCCAGCGCGACGGCTCGACGGTCGAGTACCGCGTGACGCACCCGCCGTGGAACGTCGCGCCCGCCGCCGAGGCCTCGCTCGACGCCGACGTCGCGGCGCTCTACGGTCCCGCGTTCGCGGACGCGCTCGCCGGACCGCCGGCGTCGGCGTTCCTCGCCGACGGCTCGCCGATCACGGTCTACCGTCCGTCGCGCCTGCCGCGCGGCTGACCGCGCGCGTCACCGGCTGCGGGCGAGGCGCAGGCCGGTCATCTGCCACGTGGACTCCGGCGGGAAGAAGTTGCGGTAGCTGGGGCGCGCGTGGCTCCGGCTCGTGAAGCAACTCGCGCCGCGCAGCACGAACTGGTTGGCCATGAACTTGCCGTTGTACTCGCCGAGCGCGCCAGCGACGGGCCGGTAGCCGGGGTAGGGCGTGTACTGGCTCTGGGTCCACTGCCAGACCTCGCCGTAGAGGCCAGCGGGGAGCGGGGAGCGGGGAGCGGGGGCGCCGTCGCCGCCGAGGACGCTTGCTGCGGAACTCGACGGGTGAAGCCGTCCACGTTCGACGAAGCCGTCGCCGGGGGCGTCGCCGGTGCCGTCCCAGACGGTTCGCGCGGCGACCTCCCACTCGAACTCCGTCGGGAGGCGCGCGCCGGGGACGCGCCCGCTCACGTCCAGCCAGCGGGCGACGGCGTCGGCCTCGAAGTAGCTCAGGTGGGTGGCGGGCTCGTGCGGATCCACGTCGCGCATCCCGGCCATCGTGAAGTGGCGGTAGCCGGTGGGGCTCGTCTCGTCCGGCTCCCAGTAGAAGGGGCAGGTCCAGCCCTCGGCCTCGCGCGTGGACCAGCCGAGCGAGAGCCACAGCTCGGGGCGCGCGTAGCCGCCGTCGGCGATGAACGCCAGCACCTCGCCGGCGGTGACGAGGCGGTCGGCCAGCGCGAACGGCTCCAGGAAGACGCGGTGGCGCGGACCCTCGTTGTCGAAGTGGAAGCGATCGGCGCTGTTGGCTGCGCCGTCTCCTTCGGAGGTGTCGCCCGTCGGCGCGAAGCCGACCTCGTAGACGCCCGCCTCGACGTCCAGCCAGCCGACGGGGCCGGGGTCTGCCGTCACCTCGACGGCGCGCTCGCGGTACGCCGGGCGCAGCGGGTTGACCGAGAAGACGTGCTTCAGGTCGGTCAGCATCAGCTCCTGGTGCTGCTGCTCGTGGTTCAGGCCGATCTCCACGAGGTCGGCGAGTGCGTCATCGGGCGCGAGGCCGTCCAGCCAGCGCTCCATCGCGCGGTCCACGTGCGCGCGGTACGCGAACACCTCGTCCACGGTCGGGCGCGACAGGTAGCCGCGCTGGGCGCGGCAGTGGCGCGCGCCGGCCTGCACGTAGTAGCTGTTGAAGAGGAACGGGTAGCGCTCGTCGTGGAGCGCGTAGCCGGCGGCGTGCGGCACGAGCACGAAGGTCTCCCAGAACCACGTCGTGTGCGCGAGGTGCCACTTGGTGGGCGAGACGTCGGCCATGGACTGGACGACGAAGTCCTCGCGCTCCAGCCCGTCGCACAGGCGCTCGGTGAGCGCGCGCACGGCGCGGTAGCGCGCGGCGAGGGACGTGCCGGTTGACGTGTCGGCGGCGGGCAGGACGAGGGGGTCGGCAGTCATCGGGGTCGTCGGCGGGGCGAGAGGGGACGCCCGATCCCGCGCCGAGGGTCCGCCTACCGCGACTTCACGACGGGGAAGCCGAGGTCGAAGCCGCGCCCGGCGACGCGCACCACGTACACGCCCGGCGCGAGCCCCGCGCCGAGCGAGACATCCACGTCGTCGGCCGCCGGCGTGAGCGCTCGGCGCTCAACGACGCGGCCGAGCACGTCGGCCACGGTGAGCGTGACGGCCTCGCCGGCGAGGCCGCGCAGCGCGAGCGCCGTCGTGCCGGCGAACGGGTTGGGCGCCGGGCGGCGGACGGCCAGTTCGACCGGCGGCGGGGGCGCTGGCAGCGTGCCGACGCGGCTCGGCTCGAAGACGCCGGCGGCGTGGAGCGCGTGCATCTGCTCGGCGTTGCCTCGTAGCCGGACGACCGAGTCGAGGTAGTCGTCGCCCTGTGCGAAGATGATCAGCCACGTCCACGACACCGAAGCGTCCGGCGCGAGCGTCAGCGGTCCCGAGCCGAGGCTCACACGCCGGTCGCCAGACGAGGTGGCCGTCCCGTTGCCGTCGTAGTTGCGCTCGCTCCAGAGCTCGGGCGTCAGCGGGTCGCCGGGAAACATGAACGTCGTCAACGGCGCGCCGTTCTGGGAGCCGTACCCGCTGCCGCGCGCACGCATCGGCGTGCCATCGCCGAAGAGGCCCCGGAGCGTGTACCAGTAGACAATCGGGACGGAGGGGTCGGCTTCAGGACCAACGCCGTTGTAGAAGGTGCGGCTCCCGGTGAGCCCGAGAGGACGCCCGTCGGCGCCCGCCGGCGAGTCCACGAGCACCGCGCCGGCCGCCGGCGGCACGCCGTAGCCCGTCGTGCCGCCGTCGTCGTTGGAGCCGTTGTAGACGAACCCCATCGCCCGCGTCGTATCGGTGCCGATGTAGTCGTCGGGCGCGGCCCCCAGGTCCCAGTCGGCGAACAGGCCGCCGTACAGGTCGCGGATCGTCAGGCCGGAGCGATTGGTGACGGTGTACCGGTAGCCCGTCGTGGTGGCGAGCGGTCGCGACGGGTCCGCGCCCCGGAACGCGAATGCCTCGACGGCCACGTCCACGCCCAGCGGGGCACCGTCCAGGCCGGTCGCGGTGTATTCCGGGCGCGCGGTGTCGGTCATCGTCCAGAAGGCGGTCACGTCGCCGCGGATCGCCGGCTGGTCGCCGGCCGCGAGATCGTAGTTGCCCTCGACGCCGTCGCCGTCGATCACCGGCGCGCCGAGGTGCGCGGGCCAGTCGCGCAGGTCGTCGGTCAGCGTGCCATCGGTGAGGTACGCCGCCACGTCGTCGCGCGAGACGACCCAGATGCGGTCGGCGTCGGCGCACTCGGCCGGCGTCGGCGGCGTGCCGTCGGGTCCGGCGAGGCCCGGACGGAACGGGAAGAGGGCGTAGCGGGACGCCGAGGCGCGGATCTCGCCGCCGACGCGACCGGCCAGCCAGAGCGCGCCCGAGTAGAAGACGCCTTTCCCTGCGTCCTCACCGGTCGTCGGCACCTCGTAGCCGTCGCCGTTGGTGTAGCCGGGGCCGTAGAAGAGGTTACCGTTGTTGAAGAGTCGCGCTCGCACGTTGCGCCCCTCCAGCGTGCCGACGGCGGTGCCGAGCGGACACGGATCCGCCGGGAAGCCGGGCTGGGCCGCGACGGGCGAGAGCAGGCACACGATCAGGAGAAGCCAGCGCATCGGATCAGCGGGTCTTCACGACGGGGAAGCCGAGGTCGAAGCCACGCCCGGCGACGCGCACCACGTACACGCCCGGCGCGAGGCCGGCGCCGAGCGCCACGTCCACGTCGTCGGCCGTCGGCGTCACGTCGCGCCGCTCGACGGTGCGTCCGAGCACGTCGGTCACGGTGAGCGTGACGGCCTCGCCGGCGAGGCCGCGCAGCGTGAGCGCGGTCGTACCGGCGAACGGGTTGGGCGACGGACGGCGGACGGCCAGCGGCGGTGCGGGCGGCGGTGGTGTGGACGTGCCGACGATGCGGGCCGGCTCGAAGTAGCCCGCCGCCTGGAGCGCGTGCATCTGCTCGGCATTGCCACGGAGTCGGGTGACCGAGTCGAGGTGGTCGCTGCCCTGCGCGAAGACGAGTGCGAACGTCCACGACGCCGAGGCGTCGGGCGCGAGCGTCACCGGCCCGGAACCCAGCGTCATGCGGCGACCCCCGGGAGGGTGGGCCGTCCCGGTTCCGTCAATGTTGCGCTCGCTCCAGAACGCGCCGGTGACCGGGTCGCCGGTGAAGAGGAACGTCGTGATCGGAGCGCCGCCCTGCTCGCCGTAGCCGTTGCCGCGCGCGCGCATCGGCGCGCCGTCCGGCCAGAGCCCTTGCAGGGAGTAGAAGACCGAGAACGGAGGGAACGGGGGTGTGGAGGGGCCACTATGAAAGTAGGCGTCGGTCGCGGCCGTCATGCCGAGCGGGGGGCCGTCGTCGCTCGGCGGCGAGTCCAGGACGACGGCCCCGAACGCGGGCGGCACGCCGTAGCCGGTCGGCCCGTCGTCGTCGTTGTCGGCGTTGTAGACGAACGCCATGGCGCGCGTCGTGTCGGTGCCGATGTAGTTGTCCACGGCGTTGCCGAGGTCGGGATCGAGAAACAGGCCCGCGTGAACGTCATCGAGCGCAACGCCCGCCCGGTTGGTGATCGTGAAACGGTATACGGTCGCCGTGCCGATGGTCTGGCCGGGCGGTGACCGGAACGAGTAGGCCTCCACGGCCACGTCCGTGCCGAGCAGCGGACCGAACGGAGTGTCGGTGGCCGTGTCGGTCATCGCCCAGAACGCCATCACGTCGCCGCGGATCGCCGGCTGGTCGCCGCCGGCGAGGTCGTAGTTCGTCGAGTCGCCGTCGCCGTCGAGCACCGGCGCGCCGAGGTGCACGGGCCAGTCGCGCAGGTCGTCGGTCAGCGTCCCGTCGCGCAGAAACGCTGCCACATCCTCGCGCGAGACGATCCAGATGTGGTCGGCGATGGCGCACTCGGCCGACGTCGGCGGCGCGCCGTCGTCGCCGGCCAGGCCGGGGCGGAAAGCGAAGGTGGCGTAGCCGGCGCCCGAGGCGCGGATCTCGCTGCCGGCGAGCCCGCTCACCCAGAGGCCGGCGGCGAAGAGCGGCGACTTGCCGGCGTCCTCGCCCGTCGTCGGCGTGAGGTAGCCGTCGCCGTTGGTCGTCGTGCCGCCGAAGAAGAGGTTGCCGTTGGGGAACAGCGACGCGCGCACGTCGGCGCCTTCGAGCACCGCCTCGGCGGTGCCGAGCGGGCACGGATCGGCCGGCTGTGCGTGCGCCGCCGGGAACAGCAGGATCAGAAGCAGCAGCGCGCGCATCGGTCAGCGGGTCTTGACGACGGGGAAGCCGAGGTCGAAGCCACTCCCGGTGACGCGCACCACGTACACGCCCGGCGCGAGCCCGGCGCCGAGCGAGACGTCCACGTCGTCGGCCGTCGGCGTCACGTCGCGCCGCTCGACGGTGCGTCCGAGCACGTCGGCCACGGTGAGCGTGACGGCTTCGCCGGCGAGGCCGCGCAGCGACAGCGCCGTCGAGCCGACGAACGGGTTCGGCGCCGGACGGCGGATCGCCAGTTCGACCGGCGGCGGGGGCGCTGGCAGCGTGCCGACGCGGCTCGGCTCGAAGACGCCGGCCGCCTGGAGCGCGTGCATCTGCTCGGCGCGCCCGCGCAGGCGGACGATGGAGTCGTTGTTGTCGCTGCCCTGCGCGAAGACGAGCGCGAACGTCCACGACGCCGACGCGTCCGGCGCGAGGGTCACCGGACCCGAGGCCAGCGTCGAGCGGCGTTCGCCGGCGGAATTCTGCCCTCCGTTGCCGTTGTTGTTGCGCTCACTCCAGAGTGCGGCCGTTACGGGGTCGCCGGCGAAGGCGAACGTCGTGAGGGGCGCGCCGCCCTGATCGCCGTAGCCATTGCCACGCTCGCGCATCGGCGTGCCGTCGATCCAGAGTCCCTGGAGCGTCAGGTAGAATTCCTCGGGCACCGACGGATCGTTGGTCGGCCCAGTGGTGACCCCCTCGAAGTACCGGAACGCCGTCATGCCGAGCGGCTCCCCGGCCGCGTCCTCCGGCGAGTCCGCGACGACGACGCCGAACGCCGGCGGCACGCCGTAGCCGGTCGCGCCCTCGTCGTCGTTGTCCGCGTTGTACGCGAACGCCATGTGGCGCGTCGTGTCGGCGCCGACGTAGTCGTCCACGGCCATGCCGAGGTCCATGTCGAGGAAGAGTCCGGCGTGGAGGTCGCGGATCGTCGCGCCCGCGCGGTTCGTGATGGTGAAGCGGTAGACCGTCGCGGAGGCGAGCGCGCTGCCCGGCGTCGGCGCGAACGGCGGGGCGCGGAACGCGAACGCCTCGACGGCCACGTCCACGCCGAGCGGTGGTCCGTTCACCGGGTTGTCGCGCGCGGTGTCGGTCATGGCCCAGAAGGCGGTCACGTCGCCCCGGATCGCGGGCTGGTCGCCGCCGGCGAGGTCGTAGTTCGTCGGGTCGCCGTCGCCGTCGAGCACCGATGCGCCGAGGTGCGCGGGCCAGTCGCGCAGGTCATCCGTCAGCGTCCCGTCGCGCAGGTAGCGCTCGACGTCCGTTCGCGCGACGATCCAGATCCGGTCGGCGTCGGCGCACTCGGCCGGCGTCGGCGGCGTCCCGTCGGGTCCGGCGACGCCCGGTCGGTACGCGAAGTTGGCGTAGCGCGTGCCCGAGGCGCGGACCTCGCCGCCGACGCGACCGGCCAGCCAGAGTCCGGCGTTGTAGATCGGTGATTTGCCCGCGTCCTCGCCAAAGAGCGGCGTGAGGTAGCCGTCGCCGTTGGTGATCGTGCCGCCGAAGAAGAGCTGTCCGGTGTTGAAGAGCGCGCCGCGAACGTCGGCACCGTCGAGCCAACCGACGGCCTCCCCCATCGGACACAGGTCAGCCGGCTGCGCGACCGCGGCCGAGGCGGCGAGGAGAAGTAGGAGGACGAAGCGCATCGGTCAGCGGGTCTTGACGACGGGGAAGCCGAGGTCGAAGCCGCGCCCGGCGACGCGCACCACGTACACGCCCGGCGCGAGCCCCGCGCCGAGCGAGACGTCCACGTCGTCGGCCACCGGCGTCACGTCGCGCCGCTCGACGACGCGCCCGAGCACGTCGGTCACGGTGAGCGTGACGGCCTCGCCGGCGAGGCCGCGCAGCGTAAGTGCGGTCGTGCCGGCGAACGGGTTGGGCGCCGGTCGGCGGACCACCAGCGGCGACGGCGGCGGCGGCGTGGGCAGCCTGCCCACGCGCGTCGGCTCGAAGACGCCGGCGGCCTGGAGCGCGTGCATCTGCTCGGCGCGCCCGCGCAGGCGGACGATGGAGTCGTTGTTGTCGCTGCCCTGCGCGAAGACGAGCGCGAACGTCCACGACGCCGACGCGTCCGGCGCGAGCATCACCGGCCCCGAGGACATCATCGATCGCCGCTGGCTGGCGAAGTGGGCAGTACCGTTGCCGTCCGTGTTGCGCTCGCTCCAGAACGCGCCGCTCACGGGGTCGCCCGCATAGCGGAAGCGTGTGACGGGCGCCGTGGTCGGAGCCCCGTAGCCGAGGCCGTACTCGCGGATGGGTGTGCCGTCGAGCCAGCGGCCCGAGAGCGAGTGAAGCACCTCATCGGCGGTGAGCGGGTCCGCCGATGGAGGGCGGCCACCGCCCTGGTCGTAGCTCGGCATCGCGGTCATCCCAAGGGGGCTCCCGTCGGGTCCGTCGGGCGATGCCACCACGACCGCTCCGAAGGCCGGCGGAACGCTCCAGCCCGTAGGCGAACTGTCCGGTGCCGGCCGATAGACCAGCGCCAGATGGCGCGCAGTGTCAGAGGCCACGAACGACTTCCCGAGCTCCCACTGCAGGAACAGGCCGGCATGCAGACTGTCCAGCGAGACGCCCGAGCGGTTCGTGACGGTGTAGCGGTAGGCCGTCGCCGAGGCGAGCGGGCTCGCGGGCGACGGCGCGAACGGCGGGGCGCGGAATGCGAACGCCTCGACGGCCACGTCCACACCCACTGGCGGGCCGTTCCCGACGCCGTCGCGTGCCAGGTCGGTCATGGCCCAGAAGGCGGTCACGTCGCCACGGATGGCCGGCTCGTCGCCAGCGGCAAGGTCGTAGTTGCCGGCGATGCCGTCGCCGTCGAGCACCGGCGCGCCGAGCGCCACCGGCCAGTCGCGCAGGTCGTCGGTCAGCGTCCCGTCGCGCAGGTACGCCGCCACGTCGTCGCGCGAGACGATCCAGATGCGGTCGGCGTCGGCGCACTCGGCCGGCGTCGGCGGCGTGCCGTCGGGGCCGGCGAGGCCCGGGCGGTAGGCGAAGAAGCTGTAGCGTGACGCGTTGGCGCGAGGCACGTCGTTCAGCCGTGCCCCAAGCCACAACTGGCTGACGAGAACGACCCGGTTCCCGGCGTCCGGTCCCGTCAGCGGCGTCTGGTAGCCGTCCCCGTTGGTGGTCGTTCCGCCGAAGAAGAGGTTGCCGTTGTTGAAGAGGGCCGCGCGCACGTCGGCGCCTTCGAGCACCGCCTCGGCGGTGCCGAGCGGACACGGATCCGCCGGGAAGCCGGGCTGGGCCGCGACAGGCGAGAGCAGACAGATGATCAGGAGGAGCCAACGCATGGATTCAGCGGGTCTTGACCACGGGGAATCCGAGGTCGAACCCCCGCCCGGCGGCGCGCACCACGTAGACGCCCGGCGCGAGGCCAGCGCCCACCGATACGTCCACGGCGTCGGCCGCCGGCGTGACCTCGCGGCGCTCGACGACGCGCCCGAGCACGTCGGACACCGTGAGCGTGACGGCCTCGCCGGAGAGGCCGCGCAGCGACAGCGCCGTCGAGCCGACGAACGGGTTCGGCGCCGGACGGCGGATCGCCAGCTCCACCGGCGGCGGGGGCGCTGGCAGCGTGCCGACGCGGCTCGGCTCGAAGACGCCGGCGGCCTGGAGCGCGTGTATCTGCGTGGCGCGCCCGCGCAGGCGGACGATGGAGTCGTTGTTGTCGCTGCCCTGCGCGAAGACGAGCGCGAACGTCCACGACGCCGACGCGTCCGGCGCAAGCGTCACCGGGCCGGAGCCGAGCATCGAGCGGCGGTCACCGGGAGCGCTGGAAGACCCATTGTCGTCGTAGTTGCGTTCGCTCCAGAAGGCGTCGGCTACCGGGTCGCCGGCGTACATGTACGTCGTGATGGGCGCGCCGCTCTGATCGCCGTAGCCGCTGCCGCGCTCGCGCATCGACGTGCCGTCGTTCCAGCGCCCCCGGAGAGCGAGGTGCACGGCTTCCGGCGTGCCCGGGTCATCGGTCGCCGGACCATCAAATGACGTGCGGAAGGCTGTCATGCCGAGCGACGGTCCGGCGACGCTCGCCGGCGAGTCCACGACGGAGACGCCGAACGCCGGCGGCACGCCGTAGCCGGTCGAGCCCTCGTCGTCGTTGTCCGCGTTGTACACCATCGCCATGTGGCGCGTCGTGTCGGCCCCGATGTAGTCGTCCGTGGCGTTGCCGAGGTCGGGGTCGAGGAAGATCCCGGCGTGCAGGTCGCGGATCGTCGTGCCGGCGCGGTTGGTGACGGTGAATCGGTACACGGTCGCCGAGGCGAGCGGGCTCGCCGGCGTCGGCGCGAACGGCGCGGCGCGGAACGCGAACGCCTCGACTGTTACGTCCACGCCCAGCGGCGGACCCAGCACAACCCAGGGGACCACGTCGTCGCGCGCCGTGTCGGTCATCGCCCAGAAGGCCGTCACGTCGCCGCGGATCGCTGGCTGGTCGCCGCCAGCGAGGTCGTAGTTGCCCTCCACGCCGTCGCCGTCGAGCACCGGCGCGCCGAGGTGCACGGGCCAGTCGCGCAGGTCGTCGGTCAGCGTGCCGTCGCGCAGGAATGCCGCCACGTCGTCGCGCGAGACGATCCAGATGCGGTCGGCGTCGGCGCACTCGGCCGGCGTCGGTGGCGTGCCGTCGGGTCCGGCGAGGCCCGGACGGTAGGCGAAGTTGGCGTAGCGCGACGCCGAGGCGCGGATCTCCGTGCCCACGCGCCCGGCCAGCCAGAACGCGCCGGCGAAAAGCGGCGACTTGCCAGCGTCCTCGCCGGTCAGCGGCGTGAGGTAGCCATCGCCGTTGGTCGTCTGGTTGCCGAAGAAGAGGTTGCCGTTGGTGAAGAGCGCCGCGCGAACGTCGGCGCCGTCGAGCCAGCCAGTGGCGGTGCCCTGCGGACACGGGTCGGCCGGCTGTGCGGTGACGGGAATTGCGATCAGGCCGGCGAGGAGGAGCAACCGACGCATGCGGGGCGGGGTGACGCGGCATCGGCAAGCTAGACGGCGTCCCGAGATCCGGAGAGGCATTTCGCACGCCCTTCGGGCATGTCGGGGCAATGGGGGCCGCCGGCGTTCCGTCCCTAGCTTGCCCCGTCCCGCCTCCCGACCCGCTCGATGCGCTCGCTGTTCGTCGTTCTGTTTCTGCTCCTGGCCGCCTCGGCCTCGGCCCAGCCCGCGACGCCCGCCGCGCGGGCGTTCCCGTTCGAGGCCGTCGTGCGCGACCTGTCCAACGGTCTCCGCGTCGTCGTCGTCCCGACCGGCCTGCCGGAGGTCGTCTCGCTCCAGCTCGTCGTCGGCACCGGCAGCCGCGACGAGGTCGAGCCCGGCCGCAGCGGCTTCGCGCACTTCTTCGAGCACATGATGTTTCGCGGGACCGAGGCGGTCCCCGCCGCCGAGTACCAGCGCGTCCTCTCGCAGGCCGGGGCCGACCAGAACGCCTACACGACCGACGACCGGACGGTCTACCACACGACGTTCCTGCGCGACGCGCTCCCCGAGATGATGCGCATCGAGGGCGACCGCTTCCAGAACCTGTCGTACTCGGAGGACGCGTTCCGGACCGAGGCGCGCGCCGTCCTCGGCGAGTACAACAAGAACTTCGCCAACCCGGTCCAGAAGCTCTTCGAGGCGCAGCGCGAGGCGGCGTTCACCGCGCACACGTACCGCCACACGACGATGGGCTTCCTCGCGGACATCCAGCAGATGCCCGAGGGCTACGCCTACGCGCAGGACTTCTTCCGCCGCCACTACCGCCCCGAGAACACGACGCTGCTCGTCGCCGGCGACGTGACGGTCGACGAGGTGATGCGCCTCGCCGAGCAGCACTTCGGCGCGTGGGCGCCGGGCTACGTCGCGCCGACGATCCCGACGGAGCCGCCGCCGGCCGGGCCGGTGGTGCGCCACGTGGCGTGGGACGGCGCGACGCCGCCGTGGGTCACCGTCGCCTTCCGCGCGCCGGCGACCTACAGCGACGACCCCGCCGAGGCGCGCGACGCGCAGGCGCTCTCGGTGCTCGGCACGCTCGCGTTCGGTCCGTCGAGCGACCTCTACCGGCGCCTCGTCGTCGAGGAGCAGACCGTGGACCAGCTCTTCGCCTTCGTCCCGGACCGCCGCGACCCGACGCTGATGACCGTCGGCGCGCGCGTCAAGCGGGCCGAGGACGTCGCCGCCGTGCGCGACGCGATCCAGCGCGAGTTGGCGCTCTGGCGCGTGAGCGCGCCCGACGCGTCGCGCCTCGACGCGCTCAAGAACCGCACGCGCTACGGCTTCGCCGCCGGCCTCGACCACTCCAAGTCCATCGCCGACGCGCTCGTGCCGAGCCTCGCCGTCGGGCGCGACCCCGCGCGCATCGAGCGGCAGTTCGCGAGCCTGATGGCGCTCACGCCGGCCGACGTGCAGCGCGCCGCCGACCGCACCTTCCGCGACTCTGCGATGGTCGTCGTCACGCTCGCCCAGGGCGAGTTGCCCGCCGAGGCGCTCGCCGCCGGGAGCGTGGACACGCAGGTCGCGCTCGTCGACCTGCCGCACGTGGACGACCGTCCGGCAGCCGCCGCGCCCGTCCCCGCCGCCGCGTGGCAGCGCGCGTCGGCCGCGCTCCGGACGCCGCAGTTCGAGACGGTCCGCCTCCCCGGCGCGACGCCGCTCGTCTCGCTGCGCTTCGTCTTCGCCACCGGCGCCGCCGACGACCCCGACGGGAAGGAAGGGCTCGCGACGCTGACCGCGTGGATGCTCGCCGACGCCGGCAGCCGCGACCTCACCTACGCGCAGGTCCAGGACGCCTTCTTCCCGCTCGCCGCCGGCCTCGGCGTGCAGGTGGACAAGGAGATGACCACGTTCGCCGCCACCGTCCACGCCGACAACCTCGACCGCTGGTGGGCCGTCGCCGGCGGGATGCTGCTGGACCCGGCGTTCCGCGAGGACGACTTCGAGCGCGTCCGCGCCGACCTCCTCTCCGACATCCGCACGAGCCTCCGCGCGGGCAACGACGAGGAGCTTGGCAAGGAGCTCCTCTACGAGACGATCTACGGCGACGGCCATCCCTACGGCCACCTCACGCTCGGCCACGCCGCCGCCGTCGAGCGCCTGACGCTGGACGACGTGCGCGCCTTCTACCGCGAGCACCTCACGCAGGACCGCCTCACGCTCGCCGTCGCCGGCGGGATCGACGACGCCCGCCTCACGGCGATGCAGCGCCACCTCGCCACGCACCTGCCGGCGACGGGCGCCGCGCGCCCGGCCATCCCCGCGCCGGCGATGCCGACGGCGCCGTCGGCCCTCGTCGTGCACAAGCCCGAGACGCGCGCCGCCGCCATCTCGATGGGCTTCCCGCTCACCGTCACGCGCACGCACCCGGACTTCGTCGCGCTCGACCTCGTGCGCTCGTGGCTCGGCGAGCACCGCAACTCGTCGGCCCGCCTCTTCCAGCGGCTGCGCGAGGTGCGCGGGATGAACTACGGCAACTACGCCTACACGGAGTACTTCCCGCGCGGAATGTTCCAGTTCATGCCGGACCCCGGGCTGGTGCGCCAGCAGCAGATCTTCCAGATCTGGATCCGCCCCGTGCCGCCCGAGCAGGCGCACTTCGCGGTCCGCGCCGGCGCGTGGGAGCTGGACCGCCTCGTGCGCGAGGGCCTCACCGAGGCCGACTTCGAGCGCACGCGCGCGTTCCTCCGCAACTACGCCGCGCTGCTGACGGCCACGCAGAGCCGCCGGCTGGGCTACGCCGTGGACCAGCAGGCGTACGACCTGCCGGAGTACGTCGCGTGGTACCGAGAGGCGCTCGACCGGCTCACGGTGGCCGACGTCAACCGGGCGATCCGCACGCACCTGAGCGCGCCGCTCCAGATCGTCGTCGTCACGCCCGACGCGAGCCTCGCCGACGCCCTCGCCGACGGCCGCGAGTCGCCCATCAGCTACGCCTCGCCGGTTCCGGCGGACGTCTCCGCCGAAGACGCGCTCATCCAGCGCTTCCCGCTGGGCCTCGCGCCGGCCACGGTGCGCACGGTGCCGGTGGGTGAGGTGCTGGAGTAGGCGTGGGGCGGCGTAGGGACACACCGTCGGTGGGTCCCTACGGACGACCTTCACGCGGTCTCGGTCGGTCGCCGGTAACGCGGGGCGGTAGATTCGGCGAGTCGATCCGCCACCGATGACCGTCGCGCCCGACCCTGTCGCCCCCCCGCCGCCCGGTGGCTGCTGAGCCTCCCGTCGTCGGGGGGCTTTTTTTGTGTCCGTCCGCAAGCGCTTCCGATGACCGCATCCAACCCGCGCCGCCCGGCGCGCCTCGTCCTCGAAGACGGCCACGTGTGGCACGGCCGCGCCGTCGGCGCCACCGACGGCGGTGGCGAGACCTCCGGCGAGCTGTGCTTCAACACCAGCATGAGCGGTTACCAGGAGATCCTGACCGACCCGAGCTACGTCGGCCAGCTGATGCTGATGACGTACCCGCACATCGGCAACTACGGCGCGATGGAGAGCGCGATGGAGGCCGGGCGCCCGATGGCCGCCGGGCTCATCACGCGGGCCTACGCCGAGCACGCGTCCAACGCGCGCCGCGAGGAGACGCTGGAGGCGTGGATGGCCCGCCACGGGCTCGTCGGGATCACCGGCGTGGACACGCGCCGCGTGGTGCGGCACATTCGCGAGCACGGCGTGATGAACGCCGTCGTGACGACCGCCGACGACCCCGACGAGGCCGTCGTCGCGCGCGCGCGGGCCGTCCCGAGCATGGCCGGCCTGGAGCTCGCGAGCCGCGTCACGACCGATCGCGCGTACGACCACGCCGCCGGCGATGCCGCCGACGGCCGGCCGGCGACACGCATCGCCGTGTGGGACTACGGCGTCAAGCGCGGCATCCTCGACGCGTTCGCCGCGCGCGGCTGCGCGGTCCGCGTCCTGCCCGCCTCCGCCACGCTCGCCGACGCGCTCGACTGGGGCGCCGACGGCCTCTTCTTCTCGAACGGCCCCGGCGACCCGCGCGCGATGCCCGAGGCCGTCGAGACCGTCCGCGCCGCGATCGAGAGCGGCGTGCCGCTCTTCGGCATCTGCCTCGGCCACCAGCTGATGGCCCTCGCCGAGGGCCTCGCCGTCGAGAAGATGAAGGTCGGTCACCGTGGCGCGAACCAGCCGGTGCTCAACCTGCGCACCGGGCGCGTCGAGATCACGACGCAGAACCACGGCTTCGGCGTCGTGGAGGCGAGCGTGACGCCGGACGTGGCGACCGTGGACCACCGCAACCTCAACGACGGCAGCGTGGAGGGCCTGCGCTTCGCGCGCTTCAGTGGTTTCTCGGTGCAGTACCACCCCGAGGCGCGCCCCGGCCCGCACGACAGCCGCTACCTCTTCGACGACTTCCTCGACCTCGTCCGCCACCCCGTCGCCGCCTGACTCCTCCGATGCCTGACACCCACCGCGCGCTCGTCGTCCACTACTCGCCTGGCCACGAGAGCGAGTCGCTCGCCGAGCTGACCGCCCTGCTCGACGACGGCTGGCGCATCGCCTCGACGGCCGCCATGGGCGCCACCGGCGGCGCCGCCGCGCCGGCCCAGTTCGCCGCCCTCATCGTCCTCCACCGCAACAGCGAGAAGCCCGTCGCCGGCTTCCGTTAGGGCCAGCGGGGAGCGGCGAGCAGGGAGCGGGGGCTGGCGCGCCGCTCGGATCGCCATCCCCGCTGGCCGCTCCCCGCTCCCCGCTGGCCCGAGGCGCAGCCTCGCCCCCATGCCCAAGCGCACCGACATCCAGACGATCCTGCTCATCGGGTCCGGCCCCATCGTCATCGGGCAGGCCTGCGAGTTCGACTACTCGGGCACCCAGGCCGCGCGCGCGCTCCGCGCCGAGGGCTACCGCGTGGTGCTCGTCAACTCGAACCCGGCGACGATCATGACCGACCCGATGACGGCGGACCGGGTCTACCTCCGCGACCTGACGCCGGCGAGCATCCGCGCCATCGTCGAGGCCGAGCGCGTGGACGCCGTGCTGCCGACGATGGGCGGCCAGACGGCCCTCAACCTCGCGCAGACGCTCCACGAGCAGCGCTACTGGGAGGAGAAGGGCATCGCGGTCATCGGCGTGGACATCGACGCGATCCGCGTGACGGAGGACCGTCAGCAGTTCCGCGACCGCATGGAGTCGGTCGGGATCGACCAGGCGCGCAGCCGCACCGCGCGCAGCCTGCTCGAGGCCAAGGAGATCGCGCAGGAGCTGGCCGACGGGCACGGCTTCCGGCCCGTCGTCATCCGCCCGAGCTACACGCTCGGCGGCGCCGGCGGCGGCATCGTGTGGCGCGCCGAGGACTTCGACGCCCGGGTCGCGCGCGGGCTGGAGCTGTCGCCCGTCCACCAGGTGCTCGTCGAGGAGTGCCTCTTCGGGTGGAAGGAGTACGAGCTGGAGCTGCTGCGCGACGCCAACGACAACGTGGTCATCGTCTGCTCGATCGAGAACGTGGACCCGATGGGCGTCCACACCGGCGACAGCGTGACCGTCGCGCCGCAGCAGACGCTCACCGACGACGAGTACCAGGCGATGCGCGACGACGCCATTCGCGCGATGCGCAGCATCGGGACGTTCGCCGGCGGCTGCAACATCCAGTTCGCCGTGGACCCCGCCACCGGGCGGCGCATCGTCATCGAGATCAACCCGCGCGTCTCGCGCTCGTCGGCGCTGGCGAGCAAGGCCACCGGCTACCCCATCGCGAAGGTCGCCGCGCGCCTCGCCGCCGGCTACACGCTGGACGAACTGCCCAACGAGGTCACCGGCACGACGAGCGCCTGCTTCGAGCCCGCGCTGGACTACGTCGTCACCAAGGTCCCGCGCTTCAACTTCGACAAGTTCGAGGGCGTGGACGAGGCGCTCGGCACGCAGATGAAGGCCGTCGGTGAGGTCATGGCCATCGGCCGCACGTTCGCCGAATCGCTCCAGAAAGCCTTCCAGAGCCTGGAACAGGGCCACGCCGGCCTCGGCGCCGACGGCCCGCTGCCCGACCGCGCGACCGTCCGCGCCCGCCTCTCGACGCCGTACTGGGACCGCCTGCTGCACGTCCGCCACGCCTTCCGCCTCGGCACGTCGGTCGCCGAGATCGCCGACGTGACGAAGGTGGACCCGTGGTTCCTCCACGCCGTGCACGACCTCGTCGCGCTGGAGCGGCGGATCGAGGCGCACGCGGCGGCCGACCTCCCGCGTGATCTCCTGCTGGAGGCCAAGCAGCACGGCTTCTCGGACGTCCAGATCGCCCACCTCACCGGCGCCGCCGAGGCCGACGTCGCCGCGCGCCGCGCCGCGCTGGGCCTGCGCCCGACGTTCCGCGTGGTCGACACCTGCGCCGGCGAGTTCGAGGCCGTCACGCCCTACTACTACTCGACGTACGACGGCGCCGGCGACCCGAGCGCGAACGAGAGCGCCGTCTCGGACCGCAAGAAGGTCCTCATCCTCGGCTCCGGGCCCAACCGCATCGGGCAGGGCATCGAGTTCGACTACTCGTGCGTCCACGGCGTGCTCGCCGCGCGCGAGATGGGTTGGGAGACGATCATGGTCAACTGCAACCCGGAGACCGTCTCGACGGACTTCGACGTGGCGGACAAGCTCTACTTCGAGCCCGTCTTCTGGGAGCGCGTGGCCGACGTGATCGCCCACGAGCGCCCCGACGGCGTCATCCTCCAACTCGGTGGCCAGACGGCGCTCAAGCTCGCGCGGCAGATCGTCGCCGCCGGCCTGCCCATCTTCGGCACCCGCTGGGAGGACATGGACCTCGCCGAGGACCGCGGCAAGTTCTCGGAGGTGCTCGAAGAGCTGGGCATCCCGTTCCCGCCCTACGGCATGGCGCGCTCCGTTGAGGAGGCCGTGCGCGTGGCCGAGGACGTCGGCTACCCGATCCTCATCCGCCCCAGCTACGTCCTCGGCGGGCAGGGCATGCGCATCGCGATCAACAAGGACGAGGTCGCGGACTACGTCGCCGGCATCCTGCGCACCTTCCCCGGCAACGAGATCCTGCTCGACCGCTTCCTCGAGAACGCCGTCGAACTGGACGTGGACTGCCTCTCGGATGGCACGGAGGTCCACATCGCCGGCCTGATGCAGCACATCGAGCCGGCGGGCGTCCACAGCGGCGACTCGACGGCCGTCCTGCCGCCGTTCTCGCTGCCCGACGAGGTCGTCGCGACGGTCCGTCGTCACGTCGAGGCCATCGCGCGGCGCCTCGGCGTCGTCGGCCTGATCAACTGCCAACTCGCGGTTACCGGCGTGCCGACGCCCGGCAACGCCGTCGGCGGCGGCCCGCTCGCGGCCGGCGCGCCGGGCGGCGACGGCGCCACCGGCGAGGCGCCGGTCGTGTACGTGATCGAGGCCAACCCGCGAGCGAGCCGCACGGTGCCGTTCGTGGCGAAGGCCACCGGCGTGGCAGTCGCGCGGATCGGGACGCGCCTGATGCTCGGCGAGACGCTCGCGGCCGTCCGCGAACGCGGCGAGCTGGTCTCCACGCTCACGGGCTACGCGGTCAAGGAGCCGGTCTTCTCGTGGGACAAGTTCCCGGAGGTCAACAAGGAGCTGGGGCCGGAGATGAAGTCCACCGGCGAGGCGATCGCGTTCGTGACCGACCTGACGGACGAGCACGTCTCGAAGCCCTACGAGATGCGCAACCTCTACCTCAGCCGGTGACGCTTGATCATGCGTGGGGGCGCCGGCCGCGTGGATTCACCAGAACAGGATGGTCGCCCGGGGTGACCTCCGGCGAAGACGAAATCCGTAGTTCAGGCAGATCGGGCTGCGATGCCCGGTCCGCCGGCGACCCGTCGCGGTTACCGGCCGGCGTGTCCTCGCCCGAACTCGTTTCGCCCACTTCGCCTCGCCATGCCGTCCCGGACTGTCCGCGCGCTCACGCTCGTCGCCGTTCTCGCCGCACCCGTCGCGTACGCCCAGAGTGCCGCCCCCGCCTTCGAGCTCCAGGGGCCCGGCCAGACGGCGGGTCAGTGGCTCTTCCGCGTCAACACCGACGGCGCCTCCGCCGCGCTCGGGACGTTCGTCGGGACGGGCTCGTCCGCCATCCCGGTGGAAGGGCCGGGGACGCGCTGGCTGTGGTTCCCGGACCGGGCGGCGATCCGCGCCGGAGAGGCGCGGGCCGGCGTCAGCCGCGGTGACGACCCGACCCCGATCCTGACGACCGGGACGGAGTGGGACGCCATCAACACGGGCAACCACTCGGCAGCGTTCGGCCTGAGCCCGCGCGCGAGCGGCGAGTTCTCGTTCGCCGCCGGCATGGCGCCCATCGCCGCCGCGCAGAGTTCCGTCGCGATGGGCGACGGCACCATCGCCAGCGGCGCAGCTTCGTTCGCCCTCGGCTACCGGGCCCACACGAATGCCCGGCAGGGCAGCTTCGTCTTCGGCGACCGCTCGACGGTGGACTACATCCGTGCCGGCGTCAACCACTCGGCGACCTGGCGGGTCTCCGGCGGCTTCCGCATCTTCACGTCGAGCAACCTCTCGACCGGCGTCACGATCCAGTCCGGCGCCTCGGTGAGCAACTGGGGGCAGTCCAACGCCGTGATCTCGACGAGCACCGGCGCGCTGCTCACGACGGGCGGCGTCTGGACGAACGTGTCGGACGTCCGACGCAAGCACGCCTTCGAGGCCGTCGACGGCGAGGACGTGCTCGCGCGCCTGCGCGACCTCCCGCTCTCGACGTGGAGCTACCGCGCCGAGGACCCGGCGGTCCGCCACATGGGGCCGACGGCGCAGGACTTCCGCGCGTCGTTCGGCCTCGGCTCCGACGAGACGGTCATCGGGACCGTGGACGCCGACGGCGTCGCGCTCGTGGCCGCGCAGGCGCTGGAGGCGCGGACGCGCGAGCAGGAGGCGCGCATCGCGGCGCTGGAGGCCGAGATCGCCGCGATGCGCGCCGAGCGGACATCGCCGGTGCGGGCTGCGTGGCCGGCCGTCGGCCTGCTGGCGCTGGTCGGGCTCGCCGGCGCCGGGCTCCGCCGTCGGCGCCCCGACGCCGGTCCGAGCGCGTGACGCCGGCTCAGCCCTGCCGCCGGACCCTCTCGGCGATCCAGATCGGCGCGAACGGCGACGTGCAGCCCTTCGAGACGGGATCGTTGCAGTAGACGCCGAGGCGCTCGCCGATGGTGAGGGCGAGCGCCTCGTCGAGCGTCAGGTGGCGTCTCACGGTCACTCCTCGATGGCTTCGATGCCCTGCTCGCGCAGGCGGTCGAGGTGGTCGCGCATCGCCTGGAGCGCCTCGGGCGGGTGGCCCTGCCACCCGGTGACCTCGCCGGTGACGCGCAGCGGGGCGCGCGTGCGGTACGAGCGGGTCGGGTTGCCGGGGAACTTCTTGTCGGTCAGGTTGGGGTCGTCCTCGATCGGTCCGGTCGGCTCGACGGTGTAGATCCGCTCGCGCCCGTCGCCGGCGGCCAGCTCGGCGCCCCACGTCGCGGCGTCGAGCGTGGCGGTCAGGTAGACGTACGCGGCGGCCTTGCGGGAGCCGTAGTTGGACGCGTAGCCGGGCGCGATCTGGTCGCCGGGCGCGAGGTCGGCCTTGGTGCCGTGGTAGTAGGTCGGCGGGGCGTCGTCGGCGGACATGGGGCAGGAGGGAGAGGATGGGTTCGATGCGCGGCGCGGCCGTGGGTTGCGAGCCGGCTACACGTCGCGCGGCACCTCGTACGTCAGCCGTGCGAAGACGCCGCCGACGGCCTCGGCCGCGCGCAGGCGCAGGTCGGCGCGTCTCGGCAGCAGCGGCATCCCCGCGCCGAGCGTCACCGGCGCGACGCTCACGACGACCTCGTCCAGCAGCCCCGCGTCGAGGAACTGGCCGGCGAGGTCGCCGCCGCCGACGATCCAGAGGTCGCGCCCGCTGGCGGCGGCGGCCATCGCGGCGTGGACCGGCCGCACGTCGCCCGACACGAACCGCAGGTCGGCGCCCTCGACAGCGCGCCGCGCGCGCGACGAGAAGACCCACACCGGCTGGGCGTACGGCCACGCCTCGCCGGTGGCGGCGAGGTGGCGCACGAGCCAGTCGTACGTGGACGACCCCATCGCGAGCGCGCCGGTGGACGCGAACCAGTCCGCGTCGTCGGACGGCACGTCGTGCTGGAGGAGCCACTCGAGCCCGTGGTCGGGGTCGGCGATGAAGCCGTCGAGGCTGGCGGCGGTGGCGTAGACGGTGTGCATCGGGCAGTGGGCGGGGGAGGGCGAAAGGTCGCCGGCGAGCGGCGACAGGTGGTGTGTCACGCCGCCCGTGTGTGAATCCGCCCTCCTGCGGGGTCCGGGGTGACCTCGCCGGCGGCCGAATGCCGTGTCTCCGGGTAGTCCGCCCCATCACCGGTTCGTCCATGCACCGCCTCCTTCCGCTCGTCCTGCTGGTCGCCGCGTCGTCGGTCGCCGCCCAGTCGCCCGCCCTCGACGTCGAGGCGACGTACACCTACTCGTCGCCGGTGACGCACACCGCGTTCCAGGTCAACCCCGACGGCGCGTTCGTCGCGCGCGGCGCTGTGAATCCCGCGTCGAGCCAGTGTGCGGCCTTTCTGCCGGAGACCGGCGGAGGGACGCGCTTCATGTGGGTCCCGTGCCGCGGCTCGGTCCGCTTCGGGCGCGTCCCGACGTCGCAGACGAACTGGGACGACGCGAACATGGGCGAGTACTCGTTCGCCGGTGGCAACCAGGTGACCGCCTCGGGCTACAATGCCTTCGCGTTCGGGGAGGGGCTGACGGTGTCGAGCACGTACGCCACCGGCTTCGGCTATGCGAACGAGGTGAGCGGGACCGCGGGGTTCCTGGCCGGGGCGAACAGCTACTGCTCGGGCTTCGCCTGCACGTCCATCGGCTACATCAACCGCGCCGGCGGGCAGGGCTCGGTCGCCATCGGCTACCGAACCATCGCCGAGGGGCTGTACACGGTCGCCCTCGGGTACCGTGCCACCTCGTGCAGCACGAACGACTTCGCCTCGCCGGGTCCCAACGCGACGTGTCCGGCCGGCTCGCGCACGGGCTCGTTCACGTGGGCGGACCAGTCCACGACCAACTACATCGGCGCGCGGGCCAACAACTCGTTCAACGTCCGCGCGACTGGCGGCGTCTGGTTCATCACCAACACGCTGCAGAACGCCGGCGTCTTCATCAACGCCGGCGGCTCGTCGTGGAACGCGGTCTCCGACCGCAACGCGAAGGAGGCGTTCGCGCCCGTCGACGGCGAGGCGCTGCTGGCCGGGCTGGCGCGGCTGCCGGTGACGACGTGGCGCTACCTGGCCGAGGAGGACCGCTCGGTGCGGCACATCGGCCCGATGGCGCAGG
>Ga0209053_1000395_pt1 | contig 32400 bp, 32 predicted proteins | sample EBPBio152010_DNA_FD_185864 | JGI IMG/M metagenome (GOLD analysis project Ga0209053, IMG submission 185864) | Wastewater treatment Type I Accumulibacter community from EBPR Bioreactor in Madison, WI, USA - Reactor 1_7/15/2010_ DNA (SPAdes)... | ecosystem: Engineered > Bioreactor > EBPR >... | reverse complement strand
ACCATGTCGGAAATGGTGATGACCGGAAATTCCGTGCCATAGGCATGGCCGGTGGCGGGATTGATATTCGCCGGGCCGGATGTGCCCATGCAGCCCCCGAGCACATTCGAGCAAATGACGAAATAGCGGTTGGTATCCACCGGCTTGCCCGGGCCGATGAGATTGCTCCACCAGCCAGCCTTGCGCGTCACCGGGTGCTCGTTCGCCACATGCTGGTCGCCGGTCAGCGCGTGGCAGATGAGCACGGCATTGCTCTTCTCGGGGTTCAGCGTGCCATAGGTCTGGTAGGCGATCTGCAGAGGCCCAAGTTCCAGCCCGCTTTCGAGCGCGAGCGGCTGATCCGCGGGAATGCGCAGAACCTGCGAATGCGGTTCATCAGCCTCGGATGCCGGCTTCGTCATCAACTCGCTCCCGCCGCGCGGCCCAGCCGCCAGCGCCCTGAAGATGCGTCCGCTTTTACGGACGAGTTCTTTTGAAACGATAAACTCGTTCGACAAAACGAACAAGTGGGTTCTTCTCCCACAGCCCGTGGTGAGAGAAATCCTTGTCTGGGGCGCGGCCTGCCCCGTATCAAGAGCCGGGCCGCGCAAAACAGGCGGCCCATGCCGAGGAACAACCCCATGTCGAACCCCCTGCTTGCCCTCCGCCATGAGATCGACCGCATCGACAATGCGATGCACGCTTTGCTGGTGGAGCGCGGCGACGTGGTGGCCCGCGTGATCGAGGCGAAGCGCGCGGCGGGCGATGTCGGCTCGGCCTTCCGGCCCGATCGCGAGGCGGAACTCATGCGCCGCATCGTCCACAAGCCCGCGGGGCGCTGGCCGGTGGATACGCCGGAGAACATCTGGCGGGTGATCCTCGCTACCTCCACCTACACGCAGGTGACCTACACCGTGCATGCCGATGTCTCGGGCGGGGAAACACCGATCCGCGAGAGCATGCGCTTCCATTTCGGCTTCACCGTGCCCTTCGCGCCCGCAAGCGATGCGAAGGCGGTGATCCGCGCGGTGGACGAGGCGACCGGGGATCTCGGCGTGTTCCTGCTCGCGCAGGCCCCAGGTTCAGGCGCCTGGTGGGAAGGGCTCGCGGCAGCGGGCGCGCCGAAGATCATCGCGCGCCTGCCCTTCGCAGAGCGGGCCGGCCACCCTGCCGGCCTGCCGGTCTATGTCATCGCCAAGCCGCAGAACGAGGGCCTCGCGCGGGAGACCATCGTCGCCTCGCTCCAGCTGGAACGCTGGCGGCCCGAGGCGCGGATTGCTCTGGCGGAAATCGGGGCGGAACTCGTCGCATCAGCCGGCAATGCGCAGGGCGCGCAGGTTCTCGTGACGCATGAGACCGCGACGACGCCGGAGATGTTGACTGCCGCCCTCAATGGCGCGAAATGCGCGCCATCGCGCTACGCGGAGCTTGGGTGCCATGCCCGACGCCTCGCGCTGCCGCCCCGCTAACCCGCCTCGCGCCGGCATTCCGCCCGGCCGCCCTTTTCGAGAAGGCCGCATCATGTCGCCCGCCTCCGCCCTGAAGCCTATTCCCCGTCCCGGCGCGATGAAGATCGAGGCCTATGTGCCCGGCAAGTCGAAGGCACCGCCGGGCGTGAAGCTCTACAAGCTGTCCTCGAACGAAACGCCGCTCGGCCCCTCGCCCAACGCGATTGCCGCCTTCAAGGCGAGCGCGGAGGGCCTCGAACTCTATCCGGATGGCTCCTCCACCGCGCTGCGCGAGGCGATTGCCGGTCGCTACGGCCTTGATTCCAAGCGCATCGTCTGTGGTGCCGGTTCGGATGAACTGCTCTCGCTCCTGTGCCATGCCTATCTCGGGCCCGACGACGAGGGCGTTTTCTCCGAGCACGGCTTCCTCGTCTACAAGATCGGCATCCTCGCGGCGGGTGCGACTCCCGTCATAGCGAAGGAGAAGAACCTCTCGACCGATGTGGATGCCATTCTCGGCTGCATCACCGAGCGCACGAAGGTCGTGTTCATCGCGAACCCGAACAACCCGACCGGCACCTACCTGCCTTTCGACGAGGTGAAACGCCTGCATGCGGGCCTCAGGCCCGATATCCTGCTGGTGCTCGATGCAGCCTATGCGGAATATGTCCGCCGGAACGATTACGCCTCGGGCCTCGAACTCGTCTCCTCGGCCGAGAACGTGGTGATGACGCGCACCTTCTCGAAAATCCATGGCCTCGCGAACCTGCGCATTGGCTGGCTCTATGGGCCGGAAGGTGTCGTGGATGTGCTGAGCCGCATCCGCGGGCCCTTCAACATGAACGGCCCGGCTCTTGCCGCCGGCGTGGCTGCGATCAACGATCGCGAGCATGAGGAAAAGGCGCTCCAGCACAACGAGCAATGGCTGCCGCTGATGTCCGAAGGCCTCGCAGCCCTCGGGCTCAAGGTGACGCCGTCAGTGGGGAATTTCGTGCTCGTGCATTTCCCGGACGTCGATGGCAAGCGCGCGCCGGATGCCGATGCCTACCTCACCTCGAAGGGCGTGATCCTGCGTCGCATGGAGGCCTATGGTCTGCCGGATGCCCTGCGCCTCACGATTGGCAGTGCGGAAGCGAACGAGGCGGTGCTGACGCATCTCAAGGCTTTCCTCGCCGGGCTGAAGGCATGACGGACGGCTTCACGCCGTTCCGGCGCCTCGCGATCATCGGCCTCGGGCTCATCGGCTCTTCCATCGCGCGGGCCTGCCGCCAGCATGGTCTCGCGGAGACGATCGTCGCGATCGACCGCGACGCCGAGGTGCGCGCCCGCGTGACCGCACTCGGCCTCGCCGATGTGGTGACGGGGGATGCCGCGAAGGGTGTCGCAGGGGCGGATCACGTCATCTTCTGCGTGCCGGTGATGGCGAATGCGGCTCTGGCCGCGACCATCGGGCCGCATCTCGCGCCGGGCTGCATCGTCTCGGATGTGGGCTCCGTGAAGGGCTCGGTTGTGAAGGATGTCGCGCCGCATCTGCCGGAAAGCGTGCATTTCGTGCCGGCGCACCCGGTTGCGGGCACGGAGCATTCCGGCCCGGATGCCGGTTTTGCCGCGCTCTTCGTCAATCGCTGGTCGATCCTCACGCCGCCCGAAGGCACGCCCGAAGCGGCAACGCAGCGCATCCGCGCCTTCTGGGAGGCGATGGGCGCCAATGTCGAGATCATGACGCCGGAGCATCATGATCTCGTGCTCGCGATCACCAGCCATGTGCCGCATCTCATCGCCTACAATATCGTGGGCACGGCGGCGGATATGGAGAAGGTGACGCAGAGCGAGGTCATCAAGTTCTCGGCCGGCGGTTTCCGCGATTTCACGCGCATCGCCGCTTCCGACCCCACGATGTGGCGCGACGTGTTCCTCACTAACAAGGAAGCCGTGCTGGAAATGCTCGGACGCTTCAACGAGGATCTGCTGGCGCTCCAGCGCATGATCCGCTGGGGCGATGGCGATGGACTGCACGAGCTGTTCACCCGGACACGCGCCATCCGGCGCGGAATCATCGCGCAGGGACAGGAGACGGCGGCACCGGATTTCGGCCGCACGCCGGCGCCGGTCCCGCCCGTGAAGGCGAACCCTCAGTAAAGCGGATCGAGTTGCGCCAGCGGGAACGGGCCGAACCGCATGCGCCCGTTCTCGAAGACCAGCGCGATCGGCATGCCCTGCCCGCCACCGAGGCGCCCCAGCAGGCCGGAGAGCTGGATGCCCATGCGCCGTGTCACGCCGCTGACCATCTGGTCGATTCCCCGCGCGCGGCCCTGAAGATTGCCTTCAAGCCGCCTTTCGGCATCAAGCCCCAGCACGCCGGAGAGATCGACCAGCGCCTGCCCCTTGGTGGCCTTGGCGAGCACCACGCGAGCCTGCCCGCGCGCCAGCCGCCAGGCTTCGAGGCTCTCCTCGATGCGGCGCGTGGGATCGAGCAGCAGGCCCGGTGCGGTCGCCTGCAATTCCAGCGTCATCGGTTCGGGGCTTCCCACGAACCGATCGATGAAGGGATGGGTGACATCCCCGAGCCGGAACACGAAATCGCTGCCAGGCTTGTCGCCGGGCGAGCGACGGAGATGGACGGAGAAATCTTTCGCACTCACGCGCTCATCCGGCGTATCGCCCTTGCCAACCATGGCGACGGGCTGGATGACCTCCACCGACAGTTCGGAAAAGCCGGCCGCTCCGCCGCGGAAGCTCGCGCGCGCCGTCTGCCAGTTCAGCGTCACCTCGCGCTCGGGGTCGATGCGCATGGTCAACGGCGCTTCCAGCAGCGCGATATAATGACCGGGCGACGTGATGCGCCCGTGGATTGTGAGCCCGCCGAGCGTGGCCGCGCGCGTGAGGCCGTTCGGACCTTTCTCGATCACTTGCGGCTTCGCGCAGTTCAGCTGGAGCCGGAACGGATAGCCGGTGATCGAGCGCTCGGGGCACACCCAGTCACGCCCGCGCATCGCTTCGCGCGCGATGAACCCGTCCATTACCTCGCCCACACGGTTGGCCCCGAAGGCCCAGATGCCGGACCAGAGTGCAACAAAAAGCGCGAGGATGCCGAAGGGCAGATACAGACCAAGACGCGAGAAGCGCGAGGGGGAAGGGGCGGGCATGCTCATGAAGGTTTCCCTGGGTTGTTCCTTGCGCAAGGCGGCGAAATCCGCGAGAAGCGGGATATTCCCGCCCCCTGCCCGAAAAACCATGTCGAAGCCCGAGCCCGTTGCGGATAGCGCCAGAAAACGCCGATCGTCAATCGCCGGCCCCTTGCCGCCCGACAGCGATTTCTGGGTCTTCGGCTATGCCTCCCTGATGTGGAAGCCCGGCTTCGAATTCGAGGAGCAGCAGCGGGGAATCCTGCGCGGGTTTCATCGCTCGCTCTGTGTCTATTCCAATCGCCATCGCGGCACGGCCGAAAAACCCGGTCTCGTGATGGGGCTGGATCGCGGCGGATCCTGCCGGGGCATGGCCTTCCGCATCGCGCGAGAAAAGGTCGAGGCCACCCACGCCTACCTCACCGAGCGAGAACAGATGAATCGCGTCTATTTCGAGGTCTTCCCCTCGGTGACGCTTGATGATGGCCGGAAGATCCGCGCACTGGCCTATGTGGTGGATCGCAGCCATGTGCAATATGCGGGTCGGCTGGCGCAGGCCGAGATCATCCGCCTCATCGAGCAGGGGCAAGGCCAATCCGGCGCCTGCCGCGATTATGTGCTGAACACGCTGCGCTCCATGGCCGAGATGGGCCTGACCGATCACGCGCTAGATTGGCTGGAGGCCGCCTTATCCGCGCGATAACCGGCTTCCGCCGCGAGGCGAACCGAAGTGCTTTCCACCTCGTCCTTCATCCGCTCGAAGAAGACCTCGCCATCAAGGCCCGCCGGAATCGGCGGCAGGAATTCCACGATGATCCGGCGCGGGAAATGCAGCAGGGTGTTGCGCGGCCAGGCGAGGCCGGAAACCATGCCAACCGGCTGGCAAGGCACATCCCCAAGGGATTCATAGATGCGCGCGACGCCGTAACGATAGGCCGGGGGCGCGCCGACCTTCTTGCGTGTGCCTTCCGGGAAAATGAGGATGTGCCGCCCCTGCTTGGTGGCCCGGCGCACACCTTCAGCCATGGCGGTCAGTGCCTTGGCTCGGTCACCCCGATTGATCGGAACCTGCCCCGCCTTCAGCAGATGCCATCCGAAGAGCGGCAGCCAGATCAGCTCACGCTTCAGGATGTAGGTCGGCTTGGGGTAGAATAGCACGATCGCCATGGTCTCCCAGGCGCTCTGATGTTTCGCCGCCACCAGAACCGGGCCGCGTACCACATTTTCCTCGCCACGGATTTCCACGCGCGAGCCCACGATCAACTCGTGCAGAAAGAGCCCTCCCGCACCCCACCACCGCGCGAAAGTCAGCATCGCCTGTTGTGGCAGCACCCACCCCACCATGGCCATGATGAACCAGAGTGTGCAATGCGAGTAATAGGCGACCTGGAACAGGGCGGAACGGAGGATGATGAGAGCCATGCGGCGAATGTTATCCTTTGATCGCCCCTCTTGCCAAAGACAGGAGGCCCGAACAAGCCCAATTGGCCGGCCTATGAGGCGGAAACAGCAGCCCTGAGCCATGCTGCGAGGAATTTCGTGTATTCCGCCGCAAGCAACCGTAGAAGTACCGGCTCGCGCCACCAATCTTCGAGACGCGAGCGATCCGGCACCACCGGATAGGGTTCGATCACGACACCCGGCAGCACCTCCGCGAATTCCAGCCGGGCGCGCGGCATGTGATAGCTCGCGGTGACCAGCAAGATGCTGCGGAACGCGTTCTGGCGCACCCATTGCGCGCTTTCCCGCGCATTCTCGATGGTGTTGCGCGCCCGGAAATCGAGATCGATGCAGCAATCGAAGGCCAGTTCATGCCCCGGCCAGGTGCGGCGCAGCTGTTCCATCGTCACCTGCGCGTTCACGCCGGAAATCAGCAGGCGGCGGGCATGCCCGGCTTCGAGCAGGCGGATGCCATCCTCGATGCGATCTGCCCCGCCGGTGAGCACGATGATGCCATCCGCGCGCGCATTCGCGGGCGTTCGCGGGGCATCCAGCGTTTCGACAAAGATCACCAGCCCCGCGAGCCAGCCGAATGTCGCGAGCAAACCCATCCAGAACATCGATCGCAAGGCGCGGCCGATGCCCGTCATTGCGCCTGCTCCATGCCTCGCAGCGTGCGATAGACCGTGACGCGCGAGACAATGCCCGTCACCACCGCCACCAGCACCCCGATGACCAGCACGGAGAGGTATCCCGAGACCGGCAGGCTGAAACGGCCAAACAGCGCCTCCACCTGCTCCAGCGCGGAGACCTGCGAGACGCGCCCGAACACCAGCCCGCCGAGCACGAAAAAGACCGAGGCAGCGACAGCTCCCGCTGCCCCGCCCTTGAGGCCAAGGCGCAGGAAATGCCCCTGGAACTGCCGGGCGATATAGGAATCCTCCGCCCCCACGAGATGCAACACATCAATGATCTGCGCCGTGCCCGCCATGGCCCCACGCGTGGCGAAAGCCACCGCCAAAGCCGTCGCCATCAGCACAAGGGTGAGGATCATCAGCCCAATGCCCACGAGGGTATCCGCCATCGCCTTCAGGCGGCTGAGCCAGAGCTTATGATCATCGAGCAGCGCATTCGGCACCCGTTCCGCCAGAGCCGTGCGCAAGCCGGCGAGATCCGGCGCGGCCCCGCCCGCAAGACGCAGCACGATGAGCCTCGGCACGGGGAGATCACCAAGGTCGAGCCCGGTGCCGAGCCAAGGTTCGAGCAGCTTATCGCCCTCTCGGCGATCCATCACGCGCACATCCTCGATGACGCGCTGGCGGCGCGCGAGATCGGCGGCAGCAGCCACATCCGCTTCGAGATTGCGCCCGGGCGAGGGGCGAACCTGAATGGTCATCTCGCGGGCAATGGCGCGCGACCAGTCGCGGGAGGCATCGGCCACGAGATGCACCGCCCCAGCCGTGAGGCCGGCGAGGAAGGTCATGATCGCGATGACGAGCATCAGCGCGGCACCGGAGCGCGATTTCGCCGGGAGAACCGGCGCGAGCACGCGATCCCGCGGGATGAGCAGCGGCTTCAGCGCGAGGCTCTGCACAGATTTCAGCGTTGGAGCCAGCCGCGCCCGGAGCGTGCCGAGCCGCGCAGCAAGGGTCGGCGCAGAGGGCGGCTCAGTCGTAGACATGTAACTGGCCTTCGGCGAGCACGAGGCGGCGCGCGTCGATCATGTCCATCAGCGCGAGATCATGGGTCGCAATCACCACCGCGGTGCCGGATTTGTTGAGTTCGATGAACAACCGCAGCAGGCGCCGTGCGAGGCCAGGATCGACGTTGCCGGTCGGCTCATCCGCGAGAAGCAAGGCCGGCTGGGCGATCAGCGCCCGCGCAATGGCTGCGCGCTGCTTTTCCCCGCCGGAGAGGATGACCGGCGGCACGTGCATGCGATCGCCCAGACCCACCCAGCGCAGGAGTTCGATCACCTCGGCGCGATAGCTTGCCTCATCGCGGCCCTGCACGAGCAAAGGCAGGGCCACGTTCTCATAGGTCGTGAGGTGGTCGAGTAGCCGGAAATCCTGGAACACGATACCGATCTTACGGCGAAGGCGCGCGAGTTCCGCCTGGCTGTGCTGGCTCACATTCTCACCGAAAAGGGTCACCCGGCCGCGCGTGGGCTTCAGGGTCTGCATCACCAGCTTCAGCAAGGTGGTCTTGCCCGCGCCGGATGGCCCGGTCAGAAACTGGAAGCTCTGCGGGGGAATGGCGAAGTCGATATCGCGCAGGATCTCCGGGCCGATGCCGTAGCGCAGACCGACATTCTCGAAACGCACGAGATCGGGCTCGGCCAATTCAGGCCAGAGCGGGAGGGTGCCCTCATCTCTTTCCGCGAAATTCGCCACTGGTTTTACCGGCCCTTAACTATCCGTGGTGAGAGATAGCAGCGTGGCACGCCTGTCGTGAACCCCTTGGACCGGGCCTGAGCGGAAGAACCCTCGCGATGATGCGCATTCGCTGCCCGAACTGCGATTCAACCCACGAAGTTCCCCCTTCCGTGCTGGAAGGAAAGCCGCGCAAGGTGCGCTGCGCTTCCTGTCGCACGGTGTTTGAGGCCCGGGCCGAAAGTGATTCGCCTCCCGCGAAGCCCACCATCGCGCCCGCGATTCCTCCTGCCTCCGCAGCCATCGCCGGCGGCGCAGCGACCAGCTTCGCCCTGCCCGACAGCGACGACGCGTTGATCGGCGATGCCGGGGTGACAGCCGCGGAAGCCGCACCCGAGCCCGGTGAAGCTACGTTCGCCGCAGCAGAAGATCCCGGCTTCGACATGGAAGCCGCGATGGGGCAGGACGATCTCGACGCGCTTTTCGCCGATGATGCGCCCGCAACAGGCCAGCCCGAGCCGGTCGCGATGGCCGCGCCGCCAGCCGCACCGGAAGAGGCGACCGATCCGCTCGGAGATGGGCAGGACGCCGCGAAAATCGCCGCAACCCTCGCCGCCGCCAGTGCGGCAGCCGCTGCCGCCGCGAGCGAAGACGAGCCGAAGCTGCGGAAGCGCAGCCCGCATGCGAAGCCCGCCAGGAGCAGCTTCCGCATCGGCCCGGCGCTGGGTGTCGTCGCCGCCACCGGCATCGGCACGCTGGTGGGCCTCACGGTCTTCCGGCACGAAACCGTGCGCATCGCGCCCTCCTTCGCGCCCTATTTCGAGATGATGGGCCTGGAGGTGAACTCGACCGGCCTCGAAATCCGCGAGGTGCGCAGCTATGTCGTGATGGAAGACCACCGCGAGATGCTCGAAATCTCCGGCCATATCTTCAACATCACGCGCACACGCCAGAATGTGCCGGTCATCCGGCTCTCGCTGCACAATGCCGAGGGCCAGCAGATCTATGTCTGGACGGGTGCCGCCGATAATGCCGAACTGGCCGCGGGCGAGAAGACCCAGTTCCGCCGCCGCCTCGCAAGCCCACCGAAAGAGGCGACACAAGTGATGGTGCGCTTTGTGGCCAGAGACGATATCGTCGCTGCCATTCGCTGATACCCAACACGCATCCGAACGGCGCCATCGCCTTCGGCAAAGGCAGGAACCCGCCTTGACCGCTCAAGCCAAGCCCGACCACGTGACCATCGACAATTATCGCATCCGCGTGCTGTTCGCCGAGGATGCCATTGCGAAGCGCAACCGCGAACTCGCCGCCGAGATTGTGAAGGCGGCACCACAAAACCTGCTGGTAATCGCCATCCTGCGCGGCAGCTTCATCTTCGCGGCCGATCTCGTGCGTCAGTTGCACGAGGCGGGGCTCGCACCCTCCATCGAGTTCATGCAGCTCGCGAGCTACCATTCCGGTATGGTTTCTTCCGGGCAGGTGACGGTGGTTAAGGATATCGACAACGCGGTGGATGACCGCGACGTGCTGCTGATCGACGACATCCTGGAATCAGGCCGCACGCTGGCCTTCGCGAAGGATCTGCTCATCGCGCGCGGCGCGCGGCGCGTGCTCACGGCGGTGCTCGTAGAAAAGCCGATGAAGCGCGCGGTGCAGTTCGAGGCAGATTTTGTGGGTTTCGATGCCCCCGACCACTTTCTGGTGGGCTACGGGATGGACGTGGCGCACCAGTTGCGGCAATTGCCGTTCATAGGGGTGGTGGAAGGCGAAGCCTGAAGGTCTGTCGGGATGGTGCGCATTCTTCTGGTGGATGATGATGAGGCGGTTCGCACGCCTCTGGCCCGCGCGCTGGCGCTGGATGGCCATGCCGTGACCGAAGCGAGCGACGGCGCGCATGCGCTCGAAACCTTCACCGAGGACGAGGTGGGGTTCGACATGATGGTCAGCGACATTCGCATGCCGGTGATGGATGGCATCCAGCTGGCGCTCGCGGTCGCCGCGAAACGCCCCGGTTTCCCCATCGTACTGATGACCGGCTATGCCGAGCAGCGCGAGCGCGCAAAGGAACTCGACGGGCTGGTTGATGATGTGCTCATCAAGCCCTTCCCGCTGGGTGAATTCCGCCGGATCGTAAGCGAGGTCATCGCGCGGCGCATTCCCGGCTGAGGCTCACGCGCCCGGATTGAGCCAGACGATCGTCGCGTTGAGCACCGTCGCGAAGGTCACCCACGCGAAATAGGGATAGAGCGCAATGCCCGCCGCGCGGTCGAGCCGTTGGAAATAACGGATCGTGATGCCGATCGCGATCAGCATCGCGCTCGACACGACCAGCCCGCCCAGTGGCGAACGCAGGCCGAAAAACACGTAGGACCAGCCGACATTCAGCAGCATCTGGCCGAGATAGGCGAGGATGGCCATGCCCTTCGGTCCGGCTTCCGACCGAAGCCGCAGGATGCGCCAGAAAGCAACGGCCATCAGCGCATACAGGAACGTCCAGGCAATCGGGAAAGCGAGATCCGGCGGGTTGAAGAACGGCTTCTGCAGGGTGCGATACCAGCCCACCATGCCCACAGCCGTAAAAAGCTGGCCCAGCACGCTCGCGAACAGCGAGGGCAGCACGGAGACCGGCAGCAGGACAATGCCCCGCAGCGACATGGCCGGATGAATGGCGGGCGAGGCAGACGAGGAGGACGGGCTTTGCATCGTCAGGAATTCCTTGCCTGTTCACGGGCTGGCCGGGCGGATCGCGTCGCCAGATAAACACCAAAAGCCGTCAGCACCATGAATCCGATCTGCAGAACGGTGAGTGTTTCGCCGAACATCAGGTAAGCCTCGATCGCCGCGGTTGGCGGGATGAGGTAGATGAGTGCTGCCACCTTCGATACCGCGCCGCGCCGGATCATCATCAGCATCAGGCCAATGGCGCCGAGCGACAAGGGGATGACCGACCAGGCCAGAGCCGCCCAGGTTTCCCAGCGGTTCTCGAACCGCAGGGGTTCCAGCAGCAGCGCGAACGGCAGCAGAAAGAGAAACGCGCCAGCATATTGCAGGCTGGAGACCACGCGCAAATCACCCGAGGCGATATAGCGCTTCTGGTAGAAGGTGCCGAGCGTGACACCCACCATGCCGATGACGTTGATGAGCACCGGCCCGGCCAGACTTTCGAGCGCGCCCACCGATAGGCCCGCCAGTTTCGGCGCAATCACGCCCATCACACCGAAAAACCCGATAACAATCCCGGTGATCTGAAGCGCACCAATCCGCTCGCCGGCGAGCCGCGCCGAGAGCGCCGCTGTCATCAGCGGCTGGATGGCCGCGATCAGCGCGGAGATGCCAACGGGCAAACCACGCGCCACGGCCCACCACACGCCGCCAAGATAGATGGCGTGCAGCAGCACGCCGCTCAGCATGCCATGGCCATAAGCAAGGCGGGTTTTCGGCCATTGCGCCCGGAAGGCGAGCGCGATCATCGCTGTGAGCACGAAGGCGCAAGCGAAGCGGATGACCAGAAAAAACAGGGGATCGGCATAGGCCGCCGCATATTTCGCGACGATCCAGCCGGTGGACCAGATGAGGACGAAGAGCGCCGGCGCGACCGTGACAAGCGACATGGCACCTCGTGTAGAGGAAGCGCGCCGGCAAGGGAATGGCCGCTGAACGTCATGGCCGGAACAAGTCCGGCCATGACGCTTCAAATTGCTTAGTTCAACATGGACTTGGGCGGCGGCACCTCGCCGTCGAGCGAAACATGCTCGCCCACGCGCAAGGCGCCCGCTTCCACGCTGATCGGCACGGTCTCGCCATCCCTCACCTTGCCGGCGAGGATGAGGCCCGCGAGCGGATCCTGCACGTTCTTCTGGATCACGCGCTTCAGCGGGCGCGCGCCATAAGCGGGGTCGTAGCCCTTGTCGGCGAGCCAGTCGCGCGCAGCAGGCGCAAGCTCGATCACGAGCTTGCGATCCTCCACGAGCTGGCGCAAACGACCCATCTGGATATCGACAATCGCACCCATATCCGCCCGCTTCAGACGCTGGAATAGCACGATCTCGTCGATGCGGTTCAGGAATTCCGGCCGGAATGCCGCCCGCAACGCCGCCATCACCAGACCGCGCGCCTGATCCACGCCCTCCTCTTCACCGAGGCTCACGAGATATTCCGCGCCGAGGTTGGAGGTCATGATGATGAGCGTGTTGCGGAAATCGACCGTGCGGCCCTGACCATCGGTCAGGCGGCCATCATCGAGCACCTGCAGGAGCACGTTGAAGACATCCAGGTGCGCCTTTTCCACCTCGTCGAACAGCACGACCTGATAGGGCCGGCGCCGCACGGCTTCGGTGAGCGCACCGCCCTCCTCGTAGCCGACATAGCCCGGAGGCGCGCCGATGAGGCGGGCAACCGAGTGCTTCTCCATGTACTCGCTCATATCGAGGCGCACGAGCGCATGCTCGTCATCGAACAGGAACGACGCGAGAGCCTTGGTGAGCTCGGTCTTGCCAACACCTGTGGGCCCGAGAAACATGAAGGACCCGATTGGCCGGTTGGGGTCCTGCAACCCGGCCCGCGCGCGGCGCACGGCAGTCGAAACGGCCTCCACCGCCTCGCGCTGGCCCACGACGCGCTTGCCGAGCTCCTCCTCCATGCGGAGCAGCTTCTCACGCTCGCCAGCAAGCATCCGATCCACGGGAATGCCCGTCCAGCGTGAGACGACCTGCGCGATGGAATCCGGCGTGACACTCTCGGAAATCAGCGCGCCGGCTTTCGCAGCCTCTTCCAGAGCCGCAAGCTTCTTCTCCAGCTGCGGAATGGTGGAATAGGCGAGTTCACCGGCTTTCGCGAATTCGCCCTGACGCTGGGCGCGCTCGAGTTCAGCGCGCTTCTGGTCGAGTTCGCCCTTGAGGCGCTGCGCCTCGCCGAGCTTGTCCTTCTCCGCACGCCACGCGGTGGTGAGGGAGGCAGATTTCTCCTCGAGTTCGGCGAGTTCAGCCGAAAGCTTCACAAGCCGATCTTGTGAGGCCTCGTCCTTCTCGCGGCGCAGGGCCTCCTGCTCGATGCGGAGGCGGATGATCTCGCGATCGAGCGAATCGAGGTCCTCGGGCTTGGAATCGACCTGCATGCGCAACCGCGCCGCCGCCTCATCCACGAGGTCGATGGCTTTGTCCGGCAGGAAGCGATCCGTGATGTAGCGGTTCGAAAGCGTCGCCGCCGCCACAAGCGCGGAATCGGTGATGCGCACGCCATGATGCAATTCGTATTTCTCGCGGATGCCGCGGAGAATCGAAATGGCATCCTCGACATTAGGCTCGCTTACGAAAACCGGCTGGAAACGACGGGCCAAGGCCGCGTCCTTCTCCACATGCTTGCGGTATTCATCGAGCGTGGTGGCACCCACGCAGTGGAGCTCGCCGCGCGCCAGAGCCGGCTTCAGCAGGTTCGAGGCATCCATCGCGCCATCGGCCTTGCCAGCACCCACCAGCGTGTGCATCTCGTCGATGAAGAGGATCACCCCGCCATCAGACGCCGTAACTTCCGCGAGCACAGCCTTCAAGCGCTCCTCGAACTCGCCGCGATATTTCGCGCCCGCAATCAGCGAGCCCATGTCGAGAGCGAGCAATGCCTTGTCCTTGAGGCTTTCGGGCACATCCCCGTTGATGATGCGAAGCGCGAGGCCTTCCACGATGGCCGTCTTGCCCACGCCGGGTTCGCCGATCAGCACCGGGTTGTTCTTGGTACGGCGCGAGAGCACCTGGATGGTGCGGCGGATTTCCTCGTCGCGGCCAATGACGGGATCAAGCTTGCCCGAACGCGCCGCCTCCGTGAGGTCGCGGGCATATTTCTTCAGCGCATCATACTGGTTCTCGGCCGTAGCGGAATCGGCCTTGCGCCCCTTGCGAATGGTCTCGATCGCCGCATTCAGCTTCTGTGGCGTCACGCCCGCACTGGCGAGCGCCTTGCCTGCAGCATTGTCCTTCTCCAGCGCGAGCGCGAGCAGCAGGCGTTCCACGGTCACGAAGCTGTCACCGGCCTTTTCGGCGGCCTTCTCGGCGGTTTCGAACACGCGCGCGAGCGGCGGCGTGAGATAAAGCCCGCCCGAACCACCCTCCACCTTCGGCGTTTTGGCCAGCACCGCCTCGACCGCGCGCCTCGCTTCGAGGCTTTTGCCGCCAGCCGCATCAATCAATCCGGCTGCAAGGCCCTGGTCATCATCAAGCAGCGCCTTCAGCACGTGCTCGGGCGTGAATTGCTGGTGGCCCTCCCGCAGGGCGATTGTCTGCGCGGCCTGCAGGAAACCCCTGGCCCGCTCGGTGTATTTCTCGGTATTCATGCTCTTCCCTCATCCGGCGAAGTGGCGGCCGTCCCGCTTTGGCAACGGCTGTTCCCTCGCAATGTAGGTGTGACTAATCCGCAACAAAAGGGGCAGGATCAAAGGAATGTCGGAAATTGCCAAGGCGCGCCTTGCCGCACTCTACCGCTACCCTGTGAAGGGGCTCTCGCCGGAAGCGATCTCCGAAGCGCATCTCACGGAAGGCGGGCATTTTCCGGGCGACCGGATGATGGCGATCGAGAACGGACCCTCGGGTTTCGACCCGGCCACGCCCGAGCATCTGCCTAAGCAGAAATTCCTGATGCTCATGCGCAACGAGAAGCTCGCGCGCATCGAAACCCGCTTCGACGATGCCACGCGCCGCCTCACCCTGAAGCAGGGGGGCGCCGTTGTGGCGAGCGGCGTAGTGGATGACGTAGTCGGACGCGCGGCTATCGAGCGCTTCTTCGAAAGCTATATGGGTGACGACATGCGTGGCCCAGCCCGGCTGCTCGTGGCGCCCCAGGGTCATCGCTTCATGGATTCGCGGTCCGGATTTCTCTCGATCATCAACAAGGCGAGCGTGGAGGCGATTGCCCAACTCGCGAACCGCGCAAGCATCGACCCGCTGCGCTTCCGGGGGAACCTGCTGGTGGAGGGCCTCGCGCCCTGGGCCGAGTTCGACCTCGTGGGTCAGCGGGTGCGCATGGGCGAGGCGGAACTGGAGATCACCAAGCGCATCGACCGCTGTGCCGCCACCGATGTCGATCCGCGCGCCGGGCTCCGCGACCTCCGGATGGTCGCCCTGCTGGAGCAGAATCTCGGGCATCACGATTGCGGAATCTATGCGCGGGTCATCCGCTCCGGCACCATCCGGCCCAGTGATCAACTGAGCGTGCTCTGAACCGAAAAAGGGCGGCTGGAGCCGCCCTTGAACATCAAATTTCCGGGCCGATCAGGCCTCGGCATCCCCATCACCCGAGAGCGCGCCTTCCGGGCGGCCCGGACGACCGCGCCGGCGACGACGATGGCGGAAGGACCCGCGACCGTCTTCCCCCTCGCCAGCCTCGGGCGGACCCTCGACATCCCCTTCCGGGCCCGGCGTGCGGGCCGGCATGGTGAGGAAAGCCGGCAGATCAGGCTGTTCGCCCGTGCCTTCGGCCTCGACCGGCGGGCGGCGTGGCGGCTGGAAACGCTCGTTGTCACGGAACCGATTGCGATCCCGATCGCGATCATGGCGACCGCCGCGGCGATCGTCGCGCCCGCGATCCTCACGCGGGGGCCGCGGCTGGAAACCACCTTCGCCACCCATGCGCGGTTGCGGCTGGCCTTCGCCACCCTCGCCTTCGCCGGGCTGATCACCGGAAGCGAATTCGCCACCCTGGCGTTCGCCACCATGGCCGAAGCCGTTGCCGTTCTGCTGCTGCATGGCCTGCGGCGAACGGAAGGTGAAGCGATCCGAGGAGGGATCGAAATCGTCATCATCGTCATCGCGATCATCGGTCTGGCCGGAGAGGGCGGCCTGCTGGGCCTGAACGGCGGCAGCGATGAGGCGGTAATAATGCTCGGCATGCTGGAGATAGCTCTCAGCGGCCACCGGATCACCGGAGAGATGGGCATCGCGCGCCAGCTGGGTGTATTTCTCGGCAATATGCTGGGCGGTGCCGCGCACCTTCACATCCGGACCATTCGATTCATACGAACGCGTCAACGGATTGGGCCCGCGACGGTTGCGACCCCGCATGCGCTTGTTCTGTCCTGGTCTCATCCGTTTTTTCTCGGCTGGCTCTGTTTCGAGGCTGGCGTGGCTTTGCCTGGAGGCTGTCATCAGGGGAACAATGTCCCCGCTACTCGCATCCGGCGCCCCGGAAGGAGCGCGGGCTCTGCGACAGGTCTTTCGGTCAAGGATCCCGGCTCTGCCGGCTCAATCAGCGTGACGGAAAGAGGGGATGCTTGTCCCAGCTCACGTCGGATCCAACCCCCGGACGACCCTGACGCATGCATCACCGATGTTTTCCTTAGCGACTAAAACGCCCCGTTGCAAGCAAGGGAAGGCACGACATTCGTTTCATCCCCGGCAAAAAACATGGCGGGCATGGCCCGCGAGATCTGTGCGGACAAAGAAGTCATGAAATCCCGCCGCACCAAACAGCGCGCTCACATCGTCCGCCTGCCCGGCACCAACCTCCACTCCCAGCCAGCCGCCGGGGGCGAGGAACGCCCGCGCCCCTGCCGCAATGCGCCGGTAGAAATCGAGCCCGTCCAACCCGCCATCCAGCGCGAGAGCCGGATCGAAATCACGCACGGCAGGTTCAAGCCCGGCAAGTTCGGCACTCGGAATGTAGGGCGGGTTCGAGAGGATGGCATCGAAAAGGCCGATCACACCGGCGAAGAGATCTTCTTCATGGAAGGCCACGCGATTGGCCACGCCCAGCGCCTCGGCGTTCGCCCGCGCGACAGCCAGCGCAGCAGGGGAAACATCCACAGCGACACCCGTCGCCTGAGGAATTTCGGCCAGCAATGTCAGCAGGATCGCCCCGCTGCCGGTGCCGAGATCGAGCAGGCGCGGGCTTCGCTGGCCCGCGAGGCGCTTCAGCATCTCCTCCACCAGCAATTCGGTCTCGGGACGCGGATCGAGCACATCCGGTGTCACGCGAAAATCACGACCGTAGAAGCTGCGTCGCCCCGCAATGCGCGTGAGCGGCTCGCCCGAAAGCGCGCGGGCCAAAGCCGGGCCGAGTGCCTCCATCGCGCTGCCAATCTCGCGATCCGGGTTCAGAACGATCTCGCCAGGCTCCACACCAAGCGCATCGGCCAGCAGCAGCCGCGCCATGAAGCGGAAATCCTCGAAGCCGGCCTCGCGGAAAGCAGCGGCCAGCATATCCAGTGCCTCGGCACGTCGCATGCCAGGCCGGAAGGTCCCGCTCACGCCTCTTCCCCGGCCAGCAGGCGCGCCTGATTCTCTGTGATCACCGCCTCGATCAGCTCATCCAGGCCGCCGCCCTCCATGATCGCCTCGATCTTGTAGAGCGTGAGGTTGATGCGATGGTCGGTCACCCGTCCTTGCGGAAAATTGTAGGTGCGGATGCGCTCGGAGCGATCGCCCGAGCCGATCTGGTCCTTGCGGGCGGCGGCGCGCGCATTGGCGAGGCGCTGGCGCTCCATGTCGAACAGGCGCGCGCGCAGGATATCCATGGCCCGCGCACGGTTCTTGTGTTGCGAGCGCTCCTCCTGCACGAGAACCGCAAGGCCGGACGGGATATGCGTGATCCGAATGGCCGATTCGGTCTTGTTGACGTGCTGGCCGCCCGCGCCCTGCGAGCGCATCGTCTCGATGCGCAGATCCGCCTCGTTGATGGAGACATCCACCTCCTCGGCGATGGGCAGCACGGCAACCGTCGCGGCCGAAGTATGGATGCGCCCCTGCGCCTCGGTTTCCGGCACGCGCTGCACGCGATGCACGCCGGATTCGAACTTCAGCCGCGCGAAAGCGCCGTCGCCATGGATCTCCGCGACGATTTCCTTGTAACCGCCCATCGCGCCTTCATTGGCCGAGAGCACCTCGACCTTCCAGCCCTTCAATTCGGCGTAGCGGGCATACATCCGGAAGAGATTGCCGGCGAAAAGCGAGGCCTCATCCCCGCCCGTGCCCGCGCGCACTTCAAGGATAACCGAGCGATCATCGGCAGAATCGCGTGGCAGCAGGCCAAGCCGGATGACCTGCACGAGCCGGTCATGCTCGGCCTGAAGGCTCGCGAGTTCCTCCGTCGCCATGGCGCGCATTTCGGCATCGGTTGAGGCATCGGCGAGCATCTCGCAGGTCGAGGCGATATCCGCTGCCACGCGACGCTCGGCGGCGATGGCATGCACCAGCGGACCCAGCGCGGCAATCTCCTTCGAGAGCGCGACGATGCTCGTTGCATCGCTGGTATTGGCCAAACGCGCTTCCAGATCGGCATGCTTCGCTGAAATGGCATCCAGCTTCTCGCGGGGGAGAACGATTTCACTCATGGGAAATGCCGGCTACGAAGCCAGCTCGCCTTTCGGCAGGAAGGGCTTCAGCTTCTGGCGCAGGGCCGGTGCATCGACACCCGCCGCCACCGCCTCGCGCACGATGGCCTCGACCGTTGCGATTTCGAGCCCCTGCAACATCGCCTTGAAGGGACCGATGCCCGAGGGTGACACCGAGAATGCCCGGAAGCCGAGCGCGATGAGCGCCAGGGCTTCAGCCGGACGCCCCGCGATCTCGCCGCAGATGGAAACAGGCGTGCCTGTCGCTTGCGCCTTGTCGGCCACCTTGCCCAGCGCCCGCAGGAAGGAGGGATGCAGCGGATCAAAACGGCTCGAGACCATCGCATTGTCGCGATCAACCGCGAACATGAACTGCATCAGGTCATTCGTGCCGATCGAGATGAAATCCGCCTTCTCGAACACGCGATCGAGGTCAAACAGCAACGAAGGCACTTCGAGCATCACGCCCAGTTGTACGGTCTTCGGACCCGGCTGGCCAAGGCGACGCTGGCGCTCGCGCTCGCGGCCCAGCATGGCCTTCGCGGCATCAAGCTCCTCCACCACCGACACCATCGGCAGCATGATCTTGAGGTCGCGATCCTTCGCGGCGGCTAGCAGGGCGCGGAGCTGCGTGCGCAGGAGCGCGGGCCGGTCCAACCCGATGCGCACAGCGCGCCATCCCAAAGCCGGGTTCTCTTCCTCCACCTGCTTCAGGTAAGGCAGCACCTTGTCGCCACCGATATCGAGCGTGCGGAAGGTGACCGGACGCCGCCCGGCAATATCAATGATCGACCGATAAAGCGCTTCCTGCGCCTGCGCGCGCGGCAGCGACGGCGCGACCATGAACAGGATTTCCGTGCGGAAGAGCCCGATGCCATTGGCGCCGGTTTCATCGAGGTTCGCCATATCGATCAGCAGGCCCGCATTCATCTGCAGGTCGATCGAAACGCCGTCCTTCGTGCGAGCCGGCTGGTCACGCAGGGCACGATACTGCTCCTGCCGGCGGGCGCGCAAGCGCGCCTTCTCGGCGTAAGCCGATTGCACATCGGCGGAAGGGCGCACCTGCACCTCGCCCGTGGTGCCATCCACGATGATCGCATCACCTTGCTCGACAAGGCCGACAATGCCCTCCACGCGGCCCACGGTGGGGATGCCCAGCGCGCGGGCGACAATCGCCACATGGCTGGTGGAACCGCCCTCCTCCAGCACGAGGCCGCGCAGGCGCTGGCGCTGGTAATCGAGCAAAGCCGCCGGCCCCATGGCACGGGCCACGAGAATGGCATTTTCCGGCAGCTTGTCCGACGAGATGGTGAAGGCCGCGCCGGTGAGTTCGTGCAGCAGGCGGTTCGCGAGATCATCGAGATCGTGCAGACGCTCGCGCAAGTAGGGGTCGGTCTGGCGCAGCAGGCGCGCGCGCGCATCGGATTGCACACGCTCCACTGCCGCTTCTGCCGTGAGGCCGGTATTGATGGCTTCCTGCAAACGTCGGATCCAGCCGCGATCATGCGCGAACATGCGAAAGGTTTCGAGCACATCGCGATGCTCGCCCGCCCCGCCGAGAGAGCCCACTTCCATCAGGTCATCGATGGAGGCGCGCATCTTCTCCATCGCCGCGTTCAGCCGGCGAAGCTCCTCCTGCGGATCATCCGCGACGAGGTTCTTGATCTCGATGCGTGGCTCATGGAGCACAGCATGGCCCAGGCCCACGCCTTCCGCGATGGACTGCCCGGCGAGCGTCAACGCCCGGCGGATGGCCGTGCCACCCGAGCCGGGGCGTGCGAGGGCTTCGAGTTCGCCGCCTGCCACGAGTTCCGCGAGGATCATCGCGGTGGTTTGCAGCGCTTCCATTTCCTCTTCGGAATAGGTGCGCTTGGCGCGGTTCTGCACCACGAGCACGCCCAGCGTGTTGCCCGCGCGCAGAATGGGCACACCTGCGAAGGAAGCGTAAATCTCCTCGCCCGTTTCCGGCTTGTAGGAGAAGGCAGGGTGGTTCTGCGCATCGGCCAAGGCCAGCGGCTCGGCCTCGCGTGCGATGAGGCCCACGAGGCCTTCATCCGCGCGCATGGTGGTGAGATGGACCGCCTCGCGGTTCAGGCCCTCGGTGGCATAGAGTTCAAGCGCTCCATCCGCCCGCTTCACATAGACCGAGCACACCTCCGCCACCATGTTGGAGGCGATGAGAACGACGATCTTGTCGAGCCGCGCCTGCGCGCTCATCTGCTCCGACATCACCTCGCGGAGGCGACGCAGCAGCAGGCGAGGTCCGCCGAGCGCTTGGCGCATATCTCACGATCTCCCTGCCGGACCGGGAGGCGGCACGCGATTCCGCCTCACCCCATCAAGCGAGCTACAACGCCCGGGGCAAGGCACGCAAGCTTTCGCGCGCCTCCGGGCAGGAAAAGGCGAGGATAGACGGGCTTTAAGCCGCGTCCAGGCCATAAAGCGAGTGCAGCGTGCGCACCGCGAGTTCGGTATAGGCTTGGTCGATCAGCACCGAGAACTTGATCTCGCTGGTGGTGATCGCCCGGATGTTGATGCCCCGATCGGCGAGCGCCTTGAAGGCCTTCGCGGCCACGCCCGCATGGCTGCGCATGCCGACGCCAATCGCGGAGATCTTCGCCACATCCTGCGCGCCCTCGATCGAGGGATAGCCGATCATCTCCTTCTCCTTGGCGAGAACCGCCATGGCGCGGGCATAATCCGCGGAGGGCACGGTGAAGGTGATGTCGGTCGTCTTGCCATCGGGCGAGACGTTCTGGACGATCATGTCCACCACGACATTCGCATCCGCAAGCGGAGCAAATACCGCCGCCGCCACGCCCGGCTTGTCCGGCACGTTGCGAAGCGTGATCTGCGCTTCATCCTTCGAATAGGCGATACCGGTAACGACTTGGCTTTCCACGATTTCCTCCTCGCCGCAGATCAGCGTGCCAGGCTTGGGATTGTTCGGATCATCAAAGGACGAGCGGACGAAAGTGCGCACATTATGCACCATCGCCACTTCGACGGAACGGACCTGCAGCACCTTGGCACCGGCAGAAGCGAGTTCAAGCATCTCCTCGAAGGAGACACGATCGAGCCTTTGCGCCTTGGCCACGATGCGCGGATCGGTGGTGTAGACCCCATCGACATCGGTGTAGATATCACAGCGATCGGCCTTGAGGCCTGCTGCAATCGCCACCGCCGAGGTATCCGAGCCGCCGCGCCCAAGGGTCACGATGCGGCCGGTTTCCTTATGGACACCCTGGAAGCCTGCGACGACCGCGACTTCCTTGCGCTCGGCAAAACCCTTGAGGATGCCAGCACCGTCAATGCCGGTGATGCGGGCCGAGCCATGTGCATCATCGCCATAGAGCGGGATCTGCCAGCCCTGCCAGGAGCGCGCGGGAATACCCATCTTGTTCAGCAGCAGCGCGAGGAGACCCGAGGTCACCTGCTCGCCGGAAGCAACGACCGTATCGTATTCCGCCTGATCGTAGACAGGATCACCCGAAACCGCGAGTGCCGCTTCCTTGCACCACGCGACGAGTTCATTCGTCTTGCCGGACATGGCAGAAACCACGACCGCGACGTCATAACCCGCCTCGACCTCGCGTTTCACGTGCTGAGCGACGTTCTTGATGCGCTCCACATTGGCGACCGAGGTGCCGCCGAACTTCATGACGAGACGAGGCATAGGCTTGAACCTGGACCTTCGCGAAACGGTTTCAACAAGGGTTGGCCGGGGCTATAGAGAGGGGGGGCGGCAAGGTCAATGCAGGCCAAGCGGGAAGCCCCGCACCGTTGCATTCGCCGCCCCAGAACAAAGGACACGAGACATGAGCCGCGACGCCGCCTGGCGCGATGAAAGCGAGATCGCCCGTTTCAACGCCATGGCGCGCGAATGGTGGGACCCGAACGGCCCGATGAAGCCATTACACCGGCTAAACCCCACGCGCCTCGGCTTCTTCCGCGCCGAAGCCGCGCGCCATTTCGGCCGCGATACGCGCGCGCTGCGTCCCTTCGAAGGTCTGAGCCTGCTCGATATCGGCTGCGGCGCAGGACTGGTCACGGAGCCGATGGCCCGGATGGGCTTCGATGTCTCGGGCATCGATCCGGCCGAGGAGAACATCGCCATCGCGACGGATCACGCGGCGAAAGGCGGGCTTTCCATCCGTTATCGCGCGATGACCGTGGAAGCGCTGCTGGCGGATGAGCTTTATGACGTCGTGACTTTGCTGGAAGTCGTGGAGCATGTTCCCGATGTCGGCGCGATGGTGGCGGAGGCCGCAAAACACCTGAAGCCGGGCGGATTGCTCATTGGCTCCACCATCAACCGCACGCTGAAGGCCTTCGGGCTCGCGATCCTCGGCGCGGAATATGTGCTCCGCTGGGTGCCCAAGGGCACGCATTCTTACGAGAAATTCGTGACGCCCGACGAATTCGAGGACCACATCGCAGCGGCAGGGCTCGAACCCATGACCCGGCAGGGCATGGTGTTCAATCCGCTCGCGAACCAGTGGCTGCTCGCGAACAACACGGATGTGAATTACTTCGTGACCGCACGGAAGGCGGGCTGATCCGCCTCAATTCCGCTCATCCGGCAGCACGGGAATGGGCGCGATTTCAATGCCCTCCTCGGTGAGTTCCTTCACCTCGGCGGCTGTGGCCTCGCCATAGATCGCGCGCTCCTCGGCCTCGCCGTAATGGATCTTGCGGGCCTCTTCGGCGAATTTGTCGCCGACAGGCTCTGCATTCTCCTCGATAAACTGGCGATAGGCGCGAAACATCTGGCGCATCGCAGCGTCGCGCGGGTCGGCGAGCGCGACCGGGCGCTTCGCCTCCGGTTCCTCGCGCACGCGCACAGCCGGCGCCATGATCTGCTTCTCGACCTTGGCCGAGCCGCAATGCGGGCAAGAGACGAAGCCGCGCTTCGCCTGCGTGTCGTAATCCTCGGAGGAGCGGAACCAGCTTTCGAACGCGTGCCCCGCCTCGCAAGCAAGCGCGTAGCGGATCATTCCGCCGCCTCCCGCGCCCCCTCCTGAACCGTGGTGACGGTGATGGCACGCGTATGCTTCATCGTGGGAATGCGCCCGCGCGCATCGGCCACCTTGGCGAGATCGATCTCGGCGAGGATCACGCCCGGCGCGTCATCGGCCTCGGCAAGCACGCGGCCCCACGGATCGACGATGATCGAATGGCCATAGGTCTCGCGGCCATCTTCATGCGTGCCGCCCTGCGCGGCAGACATCATGAACGAGCCGGTTTCGATGGCACGCGCACGCTGCAAAACCCCCCAATGCGCCTCGCCCGTCTGCTTCGTGAAGCAGGCCGGAGCTGTAAGGATATCCGCGCCCGCTTCGGCCAATGCGCGGAACAGGTAGGGGAAACGCAGATCATAGCAGATGCCCATGCCTAGCTTCGCGCCGTTCACAGGCGCCACCACGGCGCAGGCGCCGGCGGTGTAGGTGGCACTCTCGCGCCAGGTCTCGCCATTGGGCAGGTCTACATCGAAGAGGTGGAGCTTGTCATAGCGCGCGACCAGCCCGCCATCCGGCCCGATGAGGAAGGCGCGGTTCGCGATCTTCTCGCCCTCGCGGATCGCGAGCGAGCCGAGATGGATCGTCACCTTGGCTTCTGCCGCAAGCTTGCAAGCGGCCGCGAGGAACGGATCGGCATCCTCCGTGGAAATCTTCACGAAGAGATCGGCGCGCGACCGCTCCACAAGATTCGACATTTCCGGGCTTTGCAGGAAGGTCGCGCCCTTCGCAATCGCCTCGCGGGCGAGGCCGAGGAAATCCGCGATGTTCCGCTCCACCGAACGGGTGGAGCGCATTTGCAGGCAGGCAGCAACAAAGCTCATGGCATCACCCTTGGAGCAGCGGATCAAGCCCGCCCTTGGCATCAAGCGCGTGGAGATCATCGGAGCCACCGACATGCTTCGCCCCGATAAAAATCTGCGGCACGGTGGAGCGCCCGGCCTTCTCGGCCATGGCGCGCTGGTCGGCGGGATTGCTCACGTCGATTTCGGTGAAGCGCGCGCCCTTCGCATTCAGCAGCGCCTTGGCGCGAATGCAATAGGGGCAGGTCGGCTTCGTGTAGATCGTGATCTCGGGCATTCTCACTCCTCGGCCTCACGCGCCGTCGGGCACAAGCGTGAAGGTCAGAACATCAATACGGGCAGCACCCGCCTGCCTCAAGATATGAGCGCAGGCGTTCAAAGTCGAACCCGTCGTGCGCACATCGTCGATCACGAGGCAGTGACGACCCTCGATGGTCGCTTTCTGGCCGGGCTCGATGCGGAAGGCCCCCGCGAGATTGTTCCGGCGTTCGTTGCGCGTCAGCCCCACCTGCGGCGGCGTGCGCTTCACGCGGCGCAAGGTGTCGAGCAGCACTGGTTTCTGCGCCAATGTGCCGATCTCGTTCGCGAGCAGGGCCGCCTGATTGTAGCGACGCTGCCAGAGCCGTCCGCGATGCATCGGCACGGGAAGCAGCACATCAGCCGAGGCGAGGAGCGGCCCGCCCGCCTGCACCATCATCCGGGCCATGGCGCGGGCAAGATCAAGCCGCTCACCATATTTCAGCCGCGCGACCATCGCCTTGGCTGCACCGTCATGGATTGCCACGGCGCGGGCGGAATCAAAACGCGGCGGATCGGCGATGGCCGCAGGTGAGAGCATGCCCAGCCCGAAATCATGCGCGAACGGCGTGCCGAGCCGCGCGCAAACCGGATCGGAAATGAACGGGATTCCCGCCCAGCAGGCCGCACAGAGCGCGTGCGCTTCACCGGTCGCATTGGTGCAGGCGATGCATTGGGGCGGATACACGATGAACAGGGCTCCCCGCCCGAACCGCGCCAGCAAGCGCGTGAAACCGGCAGCAGCGCGGCGGGGCGCTTCTGTGCTATCCCGAGGGGAATCAGGTTCAGGAGCGATCACGCGCATGGCCTCATCGGATGCCGAGGTTCCGCAACTCTTCGACGACGTCAAGGCTCGCATGGCGATCCAGCGAGCGGCAAGACAGGGTGCAGCGACTTTCCTGCTCGAGCGGGCGCAGCTCGACCTCATCGAGCGGCTGGAGCCGGTCTTGCGCGAATTCGGCCCTGCGCTGGATCTCGGCACGCCCGGCGGGCTCTTCGCCACAGCGCTCCTCAAAGCAGGGCGCGTCTCGCATATGGAGCATCTCGGGGAGATCCATCCGGGCCACCCGGCCATCGATTATCGCAAGCTGAACGGGCCGGACCTGAAGCTCGAAGCCGGCCGCTACAGCCTCATCGTGTCCGGCCTCTGGCTGCAACGGGTGAATGATGTGCCAGGCATTCTCGCGCAGATCCGGCGCGCGCTGAAGCCCGATGGCCTGTTTCTCGCGGCCTTCATCGGCGGCGACAGCCTGAATGAGCTGCGCGATTGCCTGCTGACGGCCGAAAGCGAGATCACCGGGTCGGCGGCCTTGCGGGTCTTTCCGTTCGTGGATGTGCGCGCGGCGGGGCAATTGCTCCAGCGCGCGGGGCTGGCACTGCCGGTGACGGACAGTGAAAAGCTGACGATCCGCTATGGCGGTTTTTTCGCGCTGGCAGCCGAGTGGCGGGCGATGGCGTCAAGCGCGTCCCTGCTGCGGCGTCCCGGCACGCCACCGCTCACGCGGGCCGTGCTGTTTCGCGCGGCCCAGCTCTATGCCGAACGCTACGCCGATGCCGATGAGCGCCTGCGCGCCACGATGGAGATTGTCTGGATGTCGGGCTGGGCCCCGCATGAGAGCCAGCAAAAGCCGATGAAGCCCGGCTCGGCCAAGGCAAAGCTGGCCGATGCGCTTGCGGATATCGCGCAGAAAAAGCGCGACTAGGCTTATTGAACGGCGTTCTTGATCACCGAACCGGCATTGGTCCAGGAGGTCATGAAGCCATCATAGAAAGCCGGCCAAGCCGCGAGGATAGCTGCGAAAATCAGGGCGGCAATCAACGAATACTCGATCGCCGTGGCGCCGTCTTCGTCGTGCCAGAATGCGGTCAGGATGCGCTTCATCGACTCGCCATTTCACAAGGGTCAGGCAAAACCCGGCCCCGTTCCTGCGGGAGAGTTGCGCCTAGAGCAGATCTCGAAGCATCGGGATCAGCGGCTCGTCAGCCGGGGGCATCGGGTATTCCCGAAGCCGCGTCGGCTCAACCCAGCGCAGGGCCTGATGCTCCACCGCCTGCGGGGTTCCTTCCCATCGGCGACAGATGAACAATGGCATGAGCAAATGAAAATCCGGATAACGATGGCTCGCAAATGTCAGTGGAGCGAGACAAGGTTCCTTCACGCTGATCGCCAGTTCCTCGGCAAGTTCACGGATCAGTGTTTCCTCCGGTCGCTCGCCGGGCTCCACCTTTCCGCCAGGAAACTCCCAGAGGCCAGCGAGTTGCTTGCCCTCCGGCCTCTGCGCGATGAGCACGCGCCCATCCGCATCGACCAGCGCGACGGCTGCGACCAGCAGCAGCTTCACGAACGGTAATCCCCGTTGATCTCGACATAGGCCTTGGTGAGATCACACGTATAGGCCGTGGCCTTGCCGCGCCCCATGCCCAGTGACACCGTGATGTCGATGGCCTCGCCCTTCATGTAGGCCGTAGTGGCCTCCTCGCTGTAGGCGGGGTCACGCGCGCCTTCATGCGCCACGCGGATATCGCCGAACGCGATGGAAATCCGGTCACGATCCGCTGGCTCTCCCGCCTTGCCTACGGCCATGACGATGCGGCCCCAATTCGCATCCTCGCCAGCCACGGCGGTCTTCACGAGCGGCGAATTGGCGATGGACATCGCAATTTTCTTGGCAGAACGGGCGGAAACGGCGCCTTCCACCTTCACGGTGATGAGCTTGCGCGCGCCTTCACCATCGCGCGCGACCTGCACCGCGAGATCCAGCAGCAGCGCATTTAACGCCCGCTTGAAGCTCGACAGGCGGCGATCCTTCGCATCCGTGATTTCCGCCTGGCCGCGCGCGGCAGCCTTGCCGGTGGCGAAGAGTAGCAGGGTGTCCGAGGTCGAGGTATCGCTATCGACCGTCACCGCATTGAAGCTCGGTCCTACGCCCTTCGAGAGCAAAGCCTGCAACGCCTTCGGCGCGATCGCGGCATCGGTAAAGACGAAAGAGAGCATCGTCGCCATATCCGGCGCGATCATGCCCGCGCCCTTGGCGATGCCGCCGATCGTGACCGTGATGCCGTCAATCTTCGCCTTGCGGGTCGCGACCTTGGGGAAAGTATCGGTGGTCATGATGGCCTTGGCGGCCTCAAGGAAGGCCGTAGGGCTCACGCGGCTCGCGCAATCCGCCAGCACGCCTTCAAATTTCGTGGCATCGAGCGGCTCGCCGATCACGCCGGTGGAGGCCAAAGCCACTTCCTCGGGCTTGCAGCCCAAAGCCTTCGCGGCAATTTTCGCTGTGAGTGCGACGGCCTCGCGGCCCTTTAGCCCTGTGAAGGCATTCGCATTGCCGGAATTGACGACCAGACCCTGCGCGCGGCCACCCGCAAGGATCGAGCGGCACCAATCCACGGGGGCAGAGGGGCATTTCGACCGCGTGAAGACACCGGCCATGGCCGTGCCCTTGTCCATCCGCGCGAGCAGCACATCCGTCCGGCCCTTGTAGCGGATGCCCGCTTCCGCCGTGGCGAAGGCCACGCCATCCACCGCCGGCATCTTCGGGTATTTCTTCGGGGCGAGCGGGGAAACAGGAACGGATTTTCCGGCCATGGCGAAGCCTTTCGAGACAGGGAGGAAACACATCCGGGGCTGTGCCTGAAACCGGCTGGCCTGACAAGGCCGCCCGGCTTCAGCGCCATTCATGCGTCTTCGCCATTCAAAAGAAAGAGACCCGGTGATACCCTGTTGCCATGATGTTCGCCGAAATCTTCGAAACGAATTTCGAGACGCACCTGATCAGTCCGGAAGCGAGCCTGCTTCACCTGCTCTGGACGATGGCGAAGGGTGACCGCGTGATGCCGGAAGAGAAGGATCTTCCCAGCAGCCGCATCGATTATCTTCGCGACAAGCTGATGATCCTCAAGCCTATTGGCGAGAGAGACTGGCTCTACGAGCACTATGGCAGGCACATTGCCCAACATGCCGAATTCGACATGAACGGCAAGAAGGTCAGCGATTTCAAGGGCAATCTCAGGGATTTCTTCGTCAAGGTCTATGCGCGCGTCAGCGAGGAAAAGCGTCCGCTGGCAACGGTTCACCGGCTCGGCAGTTTTACGGAGCGCCCGCTTTGGGAGCGGATCATCCTGCCGGTAGCCCAGGATGGCGAGCTCTCGCGCCTTTATGTCGTGAATACCATCCGCGAGCAGGAGAAGGAGATCAGCCACCTGTTCGCCAGGGCGCGCGGACGAGGCCTGTTTTTCCTGCAATTCATCCGGGACGAGGCAGGCACAATCCAGGATGCACAGATCATCAGCGCCAACGCGCTGGCGCGGCAGATGACCAACCTGCGCTATGACGAGCTGACGACCTATTCGGCCCTGCAGATTTTTCCGTATCTCAGGGAAGCGGGCGTTTGGGACCGTTACATCGAGGTGGGCAGCACCCGCGTGCCCACCGACATGACCATCGAATACCGCGCAGACGGCGTGAATGGCCGCTTCGAGGTGAACATCTCGCCCTATCTGGATGGCGTGGTCGTCGAGTTCAACCAGATCGCGGACGAGTAAGGCAGAGTTCAGTTCTTCGGGGCGCCGGGGCGATCGATCTTCGCTTCCTTGCGGAGCTTTTCGAGCAATTCGCCCTGCGCACGCTCGGCCAGCGCCTGGCTGAGCCGATCCTTCACATCCGCGAAAGCCGGAGCCGGGCGGTTGCGGCGCTCTTCCAGCTTGATGATGTGCCAGCCGAACTGGCTCTTCACCGGGGCGGAAATCTCGCCGGCCTTCAGCGCGAACGCGGCTTCGGCGAATTCCGGCACCATGCGATCCTTCGAGAAATAGCCTAGATCACCACCACCCTTGCCCGAACCGGGATCCTTCGAGGCTTCCGTCGCGACCTTGGCGAAATCCTCCCCGCCTTTCACGCGGGCATGGATCTTCTTCGCTTCGTCCTCGCCCTCCACGAGAATGTGGCGCGCGCGCACCTCCTCGACCGGGGTGAGCTTCGCGACCTGCTCGTCATAGAACTTCTTCACGGCGGCATCGCCCGTGGCCTTGCTGCCTTCCGCCGCGAATAGGCGCTCCATCAGGATGCGATCCTTCGCGTAGGTCATCTTGAGCGCAAAATCGGGCGTCTGGTCGATCTTGGCCTTCTTGGCGGCCTGCGCGGCGAGCTTCACCTCAATCAGGAAATCCACCGCGACTTCGAGGCGCTTGTCTTCCGGCACGTTCGGCAATTGCGTGAGCAGGTCTTCCAGCGCGACCTTTGCCTCGGCTTCGGTGATCGCTTCTCCATTCACGGTTGCGAGCACTTTCGAGCTTTGCGCGAAAGTGGAGCCCGTGGTCAGGACGGCAAGAGCAAGGGCGGAGGCGAAAAGACGGGCGGCCATGGAGGATCTCCGGAACGAAGCAATGGCCGCGAGGGTTAGCGGAAAGCGCTTCCTTTGGCGAGCACAACCTTGCCGCGCCCCCTTCACGCTGCCGCGAGCAGGCACGGAAACGGCAAAAAGCCCGAATTCGCCAAAGGATTCGGGCCGCAAACGTTGACAATCGGGGCTCGCAATTCTTATCTCCCGCTCGCATTATTCGGCCCCTTGCACGGGGTTCATTGCTTCGCCCCGGCATCAGCCGGGCCGGAGCCAGGGCGGTTCGCGTCACTCCGCGGAAGCCAGGGAAAGAGACATCCATGCTCGGCGGATTGTTGCGCACCGTTTTCGGCTCATCGAACGAGCGGCGGCTGAAGGGATACAAGCCGCGCATTGCTGCGATCAACGCGCTGGAAGCGGAACTCTCCGCGATGTCGGACGAGGCGCTCGCGAATCGCACCGTGGTGTTCCGCGAGCAGCTCGCGGCCGGCAAGACGCTGGATGATATCCTCGTCCCCGCCTTCGCCACCGTGCGCGAGGCCGCGAAGCGCGTGCTTGGCCAACGGCATTTCGATGTGCAGATGATTGGCGGCATGGTGCTGCATGAAGGCGGTATCGCCGAAATGCGCACCGGCGAAGGCAAGACGCTCGTCGCCACCCTGCCGGTCTATCTCAACGCGCTCGCCGGCAAGGGCGTGCATGTCGTGACCGTCAACGACTACCTCGCCCGCCGTGACGCGGAATGGATGGGGCAGGTCTATCGCTTCCTCGGCCTCACGGTCGGCATCATCGTGCACGGCATCGATGACATGGAGCGCAAGGAGGCCTACGCCGCCGACATCACCTATGGCACGAACAACGAGTTCGGCTTCGACTACCTGCGCGACAACATGAAATACGAGTTCGCGCAGATGACCCAGCGCGGGCACGCCTATGCAATCGTCGACGAGGTAGACTCGATCCTGATCGATGAAGCGCGCACGCCGCTCATCATCTCCGGCCCGACGGAAGACCGTTCCGATCTTTATCTCGCCATCGACGCGCTGATCCCGCGCCTTGTCGCCGAGGATTACGAGGTCGACGAGAAACAACGCACCGTGCATCTCACGGAAGCGGGCAACGAGCACGTGGAGCAGTTGCTCACGGAAGCCGGGATCCTGAAAGATGGCGCCTCGCTCTATGAGGCGATCAATTCCTCCCTCGTCCACCACATGAACTCGGCCTTGCGCGCGCACAAGCTCTTCACGAAGGACAAGGATTACATCACCCGCTACAACCCGGAGACGCGCCAGAGCGAAGTCGTCATCATCGACGAGTTCACAGGCCGCATGATGCCGGGCCGTCGCTATTCGGAAGGCCTGCATCAGGCCCTCGAAGCGAAGGAAAAGGTGGCGATCCAGCCCGAGAACGTCACGCTCGCCTCGATCACCTTCCAGAACTATTTCCGCCTCTACAAGAAGCTTGCGGGCATGACCGGCACGGCTGCGACCGAAGCCGAGGAATTCCAGCAGATCTACAATCTCGAAGTGGTGGAAATTCCCACGAACGTGCCGGTGGCGCGCCTCGATCAGGATGACGAGGTCTATCGCACCGCTTCCGAGAAGGAAGAAGCCATCGCAGCCGAAATCGAGCGCGCGAAGGAGCGGGGACAGCCCGTGCTGGTCGGCACCACCTCCATCGAGAAGAGCGAACAGCTCGCAGCGCTGTTGAAGAAGCGCGGCTTCCGGCAGGTCGATCTCTCCGATCCCAACCCCTTCAAGCCGCTGATGGATGGCGATCAGGGTTCGAAGGAAGAAAAGCTCTTCGCGGTGCTCAACGCCCGCTACCACGAGCAGGAAGCCTTCATCGTGGCGGAAGCCGGCGTACCCGGTGCCATCACCATCGCCACCAACATGGCGGGCCGCGGCACGGATATCCAGCTTGGCGGCAACATGAAGATGCGCGTCGAGCATGAATGCAAGGGCCTTGAGGGCGAGGCCCGCGAGGCCGCCATCGCCCGCATCAAGGCCGAGATCGCGAAGAACCGCGAGACCGTGATGAATTCCGGCGAGGTCATCGAACTCGAACCGGCCAAGGGCTCCAAGCCCGCCAAGACCATGCAGGCTCCCGGTGGCCTTTACGTGATCGCGGCCGAGCGCCACGAGAGCCGGCGCATCGACAACCAGCTGCGCGGCCGCTCGGGCCGTCAGGGCGACCCCGGCCGTTCGAAATTTTTCCTCAGCCTCGAAGATGACCTGATGCGCATCTTCGGCTCGGACCGGATG
>Ga0209053_1000393_pt1 | contig 32497 bp, 29 predicted proteins | sample EBPBio152010_DNA_FD_185864 | JGI IMG/M metagenome (GOLD analysis project Ga0209053, IMG submission 185864) | Wastewater treatment Type I Accumulibacter community from EBPR Bioreactor in Madison, WI, USA - Reactor 1_7/15/2010_ DNA (SPAdes)... | ecosystem: Engineered > Bioreactor > EBPR >... | reverse complement strand
GCATGGCTCGACGGGAGGCCCCATTCCCCGTTCCCCGTTCCCCGTTCCCCGCTCACGGAATGGGCCTCAACGTGCGCGTGATGCGCGGGATCGGCGGGAGGAAGCGCGAGAACGAGAACATCGTCAGCACGGCCTTGCCGACGAGGTGCGTCTCGGGCACGACGCCCCAGTAGCGGCCGTCAACGGAGTTGTCGCGGCTGTCGCCCATCACGAGGTAGTAGTTCTGCCGGAAGGGATAGACTTCCGTCGGCGTGCCGTCCACGACGAAGCCGCCGTCGGGCGTGCGCGTCACCGTGCGGCCCTCGTAGCGCGTGATCGTCTCGCCGTACGTCTCCCACGTCGCGTCGGAGAGGCGCACCGAGACGCCCCGGCCGGGGACGATCATCGGCGGCACGTGGTCGGGGTTGACGCCGAACGTCGGGTCGCGGTACGTCTCGGGCAGCACGAACGGCTCGACGGTCGCCACGTCGGCGCGGGCACGCAGGGCGGCGACCTCGGGCGGCGACGCGGTCACGTCGTAGGCCACAGGACCGCCCGGCGCGAGGAGGCGGACCGTCCCGCCGAGGAGCGTCACGCCCTCGTCGGCGAGGGCGTCGGCCGGCGGCGCGGTCGTGCCGCGCGCCGTGACGGTCCACCGCTGCTGCATCGTCGGCGCGAGCGGCACGGGCTCGCCGTCGATGTGCAGCACCTTGTCCAGCACCGCCACCGTGTCGCCCGGCACGGCCACGATGCGCTTGATGTACGGCACGCGCCGCTCGATGGGGACCGTCTCCGGCACGATCCCGCGCTCGACGTCGCGCGCGGCCGGATAGTTGAAGACCGCGACGTCGCCGCGCTGCGGGCGCGAGAAGCCCGGCAGGCGGGTCTGCGGCAGTTCCAGCCCCGGCACGTAGATGCCGGTGACCGGGATGCCGAGCGTCGCCGGCGTGCGCGGCCCGTAGTGCAGCTTCGACACCAGCAGGAAGTCGCCGACGAGCATCGTGTCCTCCATGCTCTCGGACGGGATCCGGAACGGCTCGGCGAGGAACGCGCGCACGACCAGGATGATGAGGATGGCCTTGACGTAGAAACGCACGTTCTCCTGGAACGTGGGCTTCGGCTTGGCGGCGCGGTCGGCGCGGCGGACGGGGCGAGCGGTCACGGAGCTAGCGATGGATGTTCCAGCGGTCCACACGGGCGCGGCGGCTCCACGCAGGCGGACGGATCTCGACGGTGAACAGGGTGGCGCCGTTGTAGCCCGTGCGGTACCACTGGTTGCGCTCGTACGAGCGGTAGTAGTCCACCCACGGGTCGGGGCCGACGGCGTCGGCGAGCCGTACGGCGAGATCGGCCTTGAGGTGCGGCAGCACGGCGGCGTCGGTTTCGTCGCCGGCGAGCAGCAGGCCCCGCCCGAACGGGCCGTCGATGTCCATGACCAGCACCGGGATCGAGTCGTTGACCACGAACCAGTACTCGAACTGGACGGTCTCCGAGCCGGCGTAGCCGACCTGCCGGAGCGCGTCGGCGTTGCGCGTCGGGTCGCCGAAGACGGCCTGGAGGCGACCCCGCAGCGCCGTCGTGCGCGTCGTGTCGATCACGTTGCCGGCCGAGGGGTCGGAGCTGCGCCAGAACGTCTCGCGGTAGCGCGCGAGGAAGGCACCCTGCGCGTCCGGGGCCGTCTTGTCCCAGCGGAACGTGAGCACGGGCGCCGGGAGCGCCGCGAGGCTGTCGGCCCGCGCGGCCTGCGCGAGGCTGTCGGCAAGCGCCGCGCGCGCCGCGCGACGGTCGAGAATGGCCTGCACGTACGGGTCCGGCGTCCCGAGCCGACGCGTCGGGTGAGGCGCGACCCGCGCGTCCATCGTCGCGAGGATCTCGGCGACGCGCGCGTCGCGCCGCTGCTGGCGCAGCAGCTCGACGACGTCCTGCGCGGAGGCGGCGGGCGCCGCCGGGAGCAGGGAGCAGGCAGCAGCCAGCAGGGACAAGAGGGCAGGACGTGGGAAGACGCCCGCACGCGCGTTGCGCCGGACAGTACGCCCCCGCTCCCCGCTCCCTGCTCCCCGCTCGCCCATCATTCCATCGAGAGGACGGCGAGGAAGGCCTCCTGCGGGACCTCCACGGCGCCGACCTGCTTCATGCGCTTCTTGCCCTCCTTCTGCTTCTCGAGCAGCTTGCGCTTGCGGCTGATGTCGCCGCCGTAGCACTTGGCGGTCACGTCCTTGCGGAGCGCCTTGACCGTCTCACGCGCGATGACCTTGGTGCCGATGGCCGCCTGGATCGCGACGTCGAAGAGCTGACGCGGGATCAGCTCGCGGAGCTTGGACGAGAGCCGCCGGCCCATGTCGTAGGCCTTGTCGCGGTGGACGATCGTGCTCAGCGCGTCGACGGGGTCGCCGTTGAGCATCACGTCGAGCTTGACGAGCTTCGACGCGCGCTCGTCGAGGAAGTCGTAGTCGAACGACGCGTAGCCGCGGCTCACGGACTTCAGCTTGTCGTAGAAGTCGAAGACGATCTCGGCCAGCGGCAGGTGATACTGGAGGTCCACGCGGTCGGTGGTGAGGTACTCCTGCGTGACGTACGTCCCGCGCCGCTCCTGGCAGAGCTGCATCAGCGCCCCGATGTAATCGGTCGGCGTGATGATCTGCGCCTTGACGTACGGCTCCCGGATCTCTGCGATCTCGCCGACGGGGGGCATGTCGGACGGGTTCTCGACCTCCAGGTGCGTCCCGTCCGTCTTGACGACCGTGTAACGCACGTTCGGCATCGTCGTCACGATGTCAAGCCCGAACTCGCGGTCGAGGCGCTCCTGCACGACCTCCATGTGCAGCATCCCGAGGAAGCCGACGCGGAAGCCGAAGCCGAGCGCGGCGCTCGTCTCGGGCTCGTACGTCAGCGCGGCGTCGTTGAGCTGGAGCTTCTCGAGCGCCGTGCGCAGGTCCTCGAAGTCGGCCGAGTCGGTCGGGTAGATGCCCGAGAAGACCATCGGCTTGACCTCGCGGTAGCCGGGCAGCGGGGACGCCGCGCCGCCGCGCGCGTGCGTGACCGTGTCGCCCACCTTGGTGTGGGCCACGTCCTTGACGCTCCCGATCACGTAGCCGACCTCGCCCGGCATGAGCGCGGCGGTCGGCTGCATCGAGAGCTTGAGATGCCCGATCTCCTCCGCGTTGTAGCGCGCGTCGGTCGCCATGAAGCGGATCGGCTCGCCCTTGCGCAGCGTGCCGTCCACGACGCGGACGTAGACGATGCTGCCGCGGTACGTGTCGAACGTCGAGTCGAAGATGAGCGCCGAGAGCGGCGCGGCGGGGTCGCCGGCCGGCGGCGGGACGCGCTCGACGATGCGCTCCAGCACGGCCTCGACGCCGGCGCCCGTCTTGGCCGAGACGTGGAGGACGTCCGCCGGGTCGCCGCCGATGAGGTCGGTGATGGACTGCGCGACGAGCTCCGGCTCGGCGCTCGGCAGGTCCACCTTGTTGAGGACCGGGATGATCTCGAGGTCCTGCCCGAGCGCGAGGTAGAGGTTGGAGATCGTCTGCGCCTCGATGCCCTGCGCGGCGTCCACGACGAGGATCGCGCCCTCGCACGCCTGCAGTGCGCGGCTGACTTCGTAGGTGAAGTCGACGTGCCCGGGCGTGTCGATCAGGTTGAGGACGTACGTCTCGCCGTCGGCCGCCCGGTAGTTCATCCGGATGGCGTGGCTCTTGATCGTGATGCCGCGCTCGCGCTCGAGGTCCATCGAGTCGAGGACCTGCGCCTGCATCTCGCGCGACGAGAGCGTGCCGGTGGCCTCGAGGAGGCGGTCGGCGAGCGTGCTCTTGCCGTGGTCGATGTGGGCGATGATGCAGAAGTTGCGGATGCGGCTCTGGTCCACGGAAGGCCGTCGGGGCGTCGGGGGGCGGAACGCAGAAGCTAGCGCCGCGCGTGCCGCGTCCCGGCGAAAACACCGCCAACCGCCGGCCCGCGGCGCGGGTCATGGGGTCTCCGGCGGGACCAGTGCCCATTCCACGAGCCGGTACACGTCGGCGAGCGCCACAGCGACGCCGAGCGCGTCGCTCGCCAGCACCGCGTCGCGCCCCGTCGCGAAGTGGAGGCTCCAGCCGTCCGCCGTCCGCGCCACGCGCGTGATCTCGGCGGCCGACGACTCCACCAGCCAGTACTCGACGAGGCTCGCGGACTGCGTGTAGGTGCGCATTTTCGTCCCCCGGTCCCGCGCCGCCGTGGACGGCGAGCTGACCTCGATGATCAGCGTCGGGTTGAGCAGCACCGGCGGAACGTCCTCGGTGTAGACCGGCTCGTCGCAGACGAACACGACGTCGGGATAGCCGTAGCGCCCCGCTTCCGTCCGTACGCGCAGGTCGCCGACGCCCACGCGGCAGCCTTTCGCCGTCATCGGCCCGTGGAGCGCGGCGACGAGGTTGCCGGTGATCTGGTTGTGCGCCGGCCCGGCACCGGCCATCGCGGTCACACCATCGGCGGCGTAGCCGTGGACCGGGAGCACGACGCCGTCCCAGTACTCGTACCGCAGCCCGTCCGGCGCCGCCGCGTCGAAGGCGAGGTAGTCCTGCACGGACATGCGTAGCGGGCGCGCAGCGGACATCGGGCGGTCGAGCCGGTCGAGCCGCAAAGTAGGGCCGGCGGCGTCAGCGTGTCCGCTCGTACGCCAGCACGGCGAGCCCGACGACCATCAGGACGCCCCCGAGGCCGATGCGCCACAGCGGGACCTCGCGCCCGACGAGCGTCGCGAGGATGTTGAGCAGGCCGAGGCCGATCCCGCCCGCGAAGAGCGTGAAGCCGGGGCGGCCGAGCAGCGGCGGCGGGGTACTCATGAGGCGGAAGATCGCCGTCCGGCGGCGAGCGCGAGTCCGCACCCGGCGGCGACGACGCCGAGGGCGCCGGCCCAGACGAGGTCGCCGGCGGCATGGGCGACGTAGGCGATGCCGCCTGCGCCGGTGGCGCCGACGGCGAGCGACACCTGCCGCGCCGCGCGCTCGACGCGCCGCGCGGCAGCGTCCACGGCCGAGCGGTCGGCGGCGAGGCGGGCCGTCTCCGCGCGCAGCGCCTCGACCTCGGCGCGCAGCGCGTCCGACTCGTCGCCGGTGACGAGGCGCCAGACCGACCGCGCCTCGCCGGCGAGGCGCTCCATCAGGCTCTCGCCGGCCGTCGCGGCCAGCTCGCGCTCGTTCACGAGCGGGCGCACGAACGGCCACAGCCGCGCGAACGGGTTCAGGTCGGGGTCGAGCGCGGTGCAGACGCCGAGGACGAGCAGCGCGGTCCGCTCCAGCAGGATCCAGTCGCGCGGGACGCGGAACGCCCCGGCGAGGTCGCGAAAGCTGAGGCCGAGGTCGTCGAGGTCGGCGCGCGTGCCGCGGTGCGTCTCCAGCGCGAAGCCCACCGAGAGGTCGGCGAGGCGGAAGCGCGACGGGTCGAGGTCGCGCAGCACGCGCTCGTGGATGCGCTCGACGAGCGCCAGCACGGCGTCCGCCGGCGCGCCACTCGGAGTGACGGGGCCGGTCGGGACGAAGCCCATCGCGACGAGCGCGCGCGTCACGCGCGGGGCGTCGCGCCGGAGCGTGCCCATCAGGAACTCGGCCAGCCCGCGCTGCATCGCCGGCGTGAGGCGCGCCGTCGCGCCCCAGTCGAGGAACGTGAGCGTGACGCCCCCGCCGGGCGCCGACGACGCGACGAGGTTGCCGGGGTGCGGGTCGGCGTGGTAGACGCCGTCGCGGAAGATCATCTGCCCGTAGGCGTCCACGATGCGCGCCGCGAGCGCTCTGCGGTCGACGCCGGCGGCGTCGAGGCCGGCGAGGTCGCCCACCTTGAGGCCGTCGGCCCACGCTGTCGTGAGGACACGCGCGGCCGAGCGGTCGCGCACGACGTCCGGGACCGCGAGCCCACGCCGCGCGCCGAGGCGCGCGCCGAACGCCTCGCCGGCGTCGGCCTCCTGCCGGAAGTCCAGCTCGCCCTTGACGACGGCCTCGACCTCGGCGAGCTGCGGCGTCGGGTCGGGCAGGTGGAACCACCGCGCGGCCGTCCGCGCGATGCGCCCGATGGCATGCAGGTCGAGCCGGGCGACCTCCTCGATGTCGGCGTGCTGCACCTTCACGGCGACGACGCGCCCGTCGGCGAGCGTCGCGCGGTGGACCTGCGCGAGGCTCGCGCTCGCCACCGGCGCCGGGTCGAACGTCGCGAAGAGCGCCTCGGGCGTCCCGCCGAGCTCCGCCGCGAGGCGGGCGCGGACGTGCGCCTCCGGTCCCGCCGGCACGGCGTCCTGCATCCCCTCCAGCTCGGCGCGGAACGCCTCGGGGAGCACGTTGGTGAGCGCGCTCGCGAGCTGCCCCACCTTGATGTAGAGACCTCGCAGGCGGAGGATCGCGTCGCGCACGCGACGCCCGTTGCGCCGGTGACGCGCAGGCTGCGTCGCCGCCAGCCACGCCGGACCGCGCACGAGCGCAACGACCGACGCCCACGCATAGCTCGCCGCGACGCGCAGCGCCGCAGCGTACGCGCGGGCGACGCGAAAACGGCGCGGGACGGGACGGGCGAGCGCGACGGGCATGGCGGCCCTACGGCGCATCGGCGCGCCGGGTGCCGGCCGGACGCGTGGAATCTCAGCGCGTTGCGTCGCCGGCCACGGTCACGCGGCGGACGACCGTCCCGCCGGCGCCACGGGCGACGACGGCGTAGACGCCCGGCGCGAGGTCCGACACGACGAGGTCGCGCGCGCCGCGCGTCTCGCCGTCCCACAGCACCGCGACCTCGCGCCCGAGCGCGTCCACGACCGCGACGCGCACCGCCTGCAGCGTCTCGACGGCGAGCGTCAGGCGGACCGACGCGGCCGGGTTCGGCGCCGGCGACGAGAGCGTCCACCCGAGCGCCGTCGGCGCGGGGTCGTCGGCGACCGTCGCGTCGAGCGGGCCGGGGCCGTAGCGCGCGACCGCGACCGTCCCGCCGTCGGCGGGCGTGCGACCGGCGACGAGCAGCTCGTACGGGCGCCCGGCGACGAGGTCGGCCGTGAGCAGCCACCGGCGCTGCGCAGGCGCCGTCGGGTCGGGTGCGGCGTAGGCCATCAGACCGGCGAGCGGCGCGGCGGCGTCGTACGCGCCGTCGTAGAGCGCGAGGACGCCGTCGAGGCCGGCGCCACCGGCGAGGTGGTAGCGTCCGGTGGCCGTCGGGACCAGCCGGGTGACGGAGGCCGGGACCGGCGCGACCGTCGGCGCACACGAGAACAGGCCGTCGGGACAGTCGGGACGCGTCAGCGGCGCGCCGGTGGTCGCGCCGAACGTGCCCTGGTCCGGTGCCGCGCGGAAGACCGCCGCTATGGGGGCGGTGAGCTGCGCGGCCTCGGCGTTGTCCTCGGTGCCGGCGGCGCCCATCGCCTGGCCCATCCAGAGCGAGTCGGGGTCGGAGTAGAACGGGATGCGGTCGCACGTCCCACCGGCGTCGAGGCAGCGGTTGTTGTAGGCGAGGACGGTCCGGAAGCCGGGGCGCGTCGCCGTCAGCGAGTCGATGTTGGTGAAGCCGTAGGCCGCCGGCGTCGCGCCCTGCCCGGACGTCACGTAGCGGTCGTGGTGGAGGCCGAGGTTGTGCCCGAGCTCGTGGGCGAGGACGAGCCCGCCGCAGCGCCGCTTGGTCACGCTGTAGGCGGCGTCGGCGAAGTCGGGCGACGGGTCGGTCATCAGGAACGCGATGCCGCAGCCCGTGGCGCTGTTGGAGCCCGTCTCGGTGATGAGCGCCGCGAAGTCGGCGTGGTACGCGTCGCGCAGGCCGGCGACGTCGTCCATCTGGCCGTCGGTGGGATCGGCGAAGGCGTACAGGTCGTCGGCCATCGTGCCGGACTCCTCGTAGTCCACGGGGTGCACGAGCACGAGGCGCGCGCGGAGCGGGACGGCCGAGTTGGCGAGCACGTCGTCGAAGGTGTCCGCGAAGCCCTGCATGAACGCCGGGAGGGTCGCGCCGAGCGAGTCGGCCACGGCGCCGGTGTAGAACAACGCGAGGTGCAGCTCGTCCGGGAAGAGCGCGTCGGCGCCGCCGCGTGCGGGCGTCGTCGGCGGTGCCGGGCGCCAGTCGTCCATCGTCTCTCCGTCATCGGGCGGCGGCACGAAGGCGACGTGTCCGCTCCCGCGCGGCTCCACGACGAGCGTCCCGCGCGGCGTCACGAAGCGCGCGACGACGTGCTCGCCCTCGACGGTGACGAGGCCGCGCCCGCTGCCGTCGAGCGGCCCGCTCCACGTGAAGCGCCCCGGCCCGCGCTGCGTGAGGCGCTGCGGACGCAGGACGAGGCTCCGGCCGTCGGCCGCGAAGCGCACGGCCTCGCCGGCGACGGCGGCGCGCTCCAGTGCCGGCAGGTCGATCGCGACGGCGACGCGGGAGGCCGACGGCGCGGGCTGCATCACGCGCGTTTGCGCGAGGGCCGGCGACGCGGCGAGGAGGAGGCAGAGGGCGACGGCGCGCATCGCGACGTGGGCGAGTGGTGCTGCAGGATACGCCGCTACCGAGCACGAAAAACGCCCCGCACGAAGTCGTATGGGGCGCTTGCGCGTGCCCAGGGAGACTCTAGTCGAACTCTTTCCAACCTCGTTGGGGACGTAGAGGCCGATGCCGCGCGCCTACTGCAAGTGGTGCCACGGGCCGCCTAGAGTCTGGAGGTTTTCCACCAATACGGGTTAGATCCCAACAGGGCGGCCCCCTCAGCCGCAGCTTCTACCGGGGGAATGGCACACGCCGGACGACCGCCTCAACCTGATTCACGTCCAGCGACGGAGGGACGTAGATCCAGAGCGGGGCGGTCGCCCATTCCTCCCACTCGGTTCGAAGCTCTCCGACGTCAGCAAGCACGTCTGCGAGAACTTCCGGGTCATCCATCACGGCCACCACGACCCTCGTTCCGTCCCGAGTCCGAGCGATTGAGGAGTAGTAGTCGAGGGACGTGGTTCCGACCCTGGTGATGTCGAGGTCCTCAACCATCAGATCAACGGCCGCCCGCAGAAAGTCACGCTGACTCCATGGCCTCGGTTTGGGCGGCCTCTCATTCTCGACCCCGGTAATCTCTCCACGCATGTTGAACCGGACGATATATGGCCAATGACGCATACAAGATCTACGCAACGGTCGCAAAGTACCAATCGGATCAAACGGATTCTGATACCAACTATAGACCCCGAACCAGTTGTCTGCGTCGGAGACCACCCTGAACCGTTCGCCGTCTAGTGTGATGAACCGGCTGGAGGTTGCGACGCTCGTGGTGTCGCACACCCCCGAATATTCCTGAAGCTCAAGCCCCCACTCACGCCCGCCGTACCCATTGATGATGAGAAAGAACGCACGCTCGGGACGACCGAGGCGCTCGCGTTCAATCCGATCGAGCAGCGTATTGTGGACTTCGGCCGATATGAAGTACTGATACTCACGTCGCTCCTGTGCGCGTGCCGATGACGCACTAGCAGCGAAGATCACAATCACGAGTAGAGCCAGACGCATGGCGCGTGGAGAACCTTCAGCGCCCCTGAGGGCGCGGTACGTAGGCGACACGCCATTATACCTGCGCCTCTGGCGGCCCCCGACCACACCGGGGCCTCCTCCCTCGTCCACCAAACGACAAGCCCACTATCTCGTTGCGAGACAAGGGCTTACGGGTCGTCGCGTACCCAAGGAGACTCTAATCGAACTCTTTTCGGCCTTCTTGGGGCCGTCGAGGCCGATGCAGCCCGCCTCCTGCGAATGGTGCAACGGGCAGCCTAGCGTCTGGAGGTCGTCCATCGATCCGGGGTCAAATCAGCCCAGCGCCCCCTACCTTAGCGCACGCCGGGCGAGACGCATACGCCGGGCACCCGCACACAATGGAGATGACCCACGGCTCAGACAGACCGGATCGGACAACGGTATGGGGGAGGCGACTCATCCTCGCCGCTTGCTTGATGTTCTCGCTCTCGGTGCAGGCGCAGACGTGGGAGATGCTCCCACTCATCTGGCCCGAGCTGCCCTACGATTCGCGCATCGTCCGAGACATCGACTTTATTCGTGGCGAGAGCAGCGCAGCCGGCGACCCGGAGTCTGACTCGTTGATCGCCGATATCGGATCAGGGTTGTTCCTCTACAATCCAAGTGGCTGTGCGGGTGCGGCCGGCTGCAACACCAGCGGCAGCCTCCCGCCATTCGATACGTACGGTGCGTGGCACTTGCTCTGCCGCAACGCCTCCTGCATCCCCGACGACATCGTCGTCACGGCGTCGAACTCCATCCTCTTCGCCAACCGCAACCGTAGGCTCTCCCGCTCGACCAACCGCGGCCGGACGTGGGACCACGACGCGCTCGGCCCCTGGCCCCATCCCATTCACGAGTCGGCGCTGCCCGGACTCGCCGGCCCGGCCGGCGAGCGCGGCATCGTGGCCGTCATGGGCGACGGGGGCGAGACCAGCATCTCCCGCGCCGACGGCGCGCCGGGCACGTGGACGCCGGGGGGTAGCGCCAACGGCTACGTCGAGGTAATCGGAGAGGTCCCACCGAGCGCCGCCCTCCCGTCGGGGCGCCTGCTGATGGGCCTCTGGAATGGCGTCGTCGGCTCGACCGACGGAGGCATGAGCTACCAGCCGACGAGCCTCTACCAGCAGGGCGGCTACATCGTCGAGAGTACGTTCACGTTCATACCAGTGGAAGGCCACCCGTACGGGGGTATCGCCTTCGTCGGCGCGGATCACGCCGCGCTTGCCGGCGGCGACGACCCGCGCGCCGAGGTGCACCGCTCGGACGACGGCGGACAGACATGGGCGCTCGTGCGCCGCTTCACGGCCGAGGAGACGGGCCTGGCGCCGCGTCCGGGCGACGACGGCCCCGTCTATCCGTTCGGCGGCATCCAAGTGATTGCGACGCCCGGCGGCGTGCTCTGGGCATCGGTGCACTACAAGCAGGGGCCGAGGGCGCCGGGTGTGATATTGCGCTCGGACGACCTAGGGGCGTCATGGCGCCGGGCGGATGCTGGCTTCGAAGGCTACGTCCAGCCGTGGTATCCGCAGACCTACCCGCCGAGCACGCCGGAGCAGCCGTTCGGGTGGCGAGTCTGGCGCTTCGCGCTTTCACGTTCGGGCGTGCTCTACGCAGCGACGGACTATGGCATCTGGCGTACTACGGCACCGGTCGTCGCCGGGGAGACGTGGCCGTCGCCGGCGTCTGTGGGCCTGTCGCTCTCCGTCTCGCCGAACCCGTCGCGCGGGCGCGTCACGCTCTCGCTGTCGTCACGCGAGACGCAGCGGGCGCGCGTGGTCGTTTCGGACGTCACCGGCCGGGACGTCGCCGCCGTCGAGGCGTGGGCGACGCCGGAGGGCTCGTCGGTGCGCGTGGACGCGTCGTCGTGGGCGGCGGGCGTGTACATCGCCCGGGCGAGCGTCGGTCGTCACACTGAGCACGTCACCGCCCGCCTCACCATCGCACGCTGAAGTCGTGCGGTCGAGTCCGGGGACGCAGCCCACAACCGTGGCCGCAGGCCAGACAAGCGGCAAGCCCCTATCTCATTGTGAGACAGGGGCTTGCGGCCATTCGCGTGCCCGGGAAGATTCGAACTCCCGACCTTCTGATCCGTAGTCAGACGCTCTATCCAGCTGAGCTACGGGCACGTCTCCACGCCGGTGGCGCGGGCCGCAAAGATAGCCGGCTGCCGGAAGCCGGTCCAAGTGAAGACGACGCGGAGCTACCTGGCGCGCTCGACCACCGGCGCCGGGGCCGCCTCGTCGCCGGTGACCATCCAGAGGTGGCGCGTCGGGCCGTGCCCGCCGCCGAGGCCCGGCGCGGTGGCGATGGCCGCCTGCAGGTAGGCCCGCGCGCGCGTCACCGCCGTCAGCAGGTCCTCGCCTCGCGCGAGCCGGGCCGCGATGGCGCTCGCGTACGTGCAGCCGGTCCCGTGCGTGTGCGGCGTGTCGAGGCGCGGCATCCGGAGGGTCCACTCCTCGCCGTCGGCGGTCGCGAGGAGGTCCACGGCGTCGGCCTCGTCGTCGAGGTGGCCGCCCTTGACCAGCACGGCGCGCGGACCGCCGGCGAGCAGCGCGTCGGCCGCGCGGCGCGCGTCGGCGAGCGTCCGCACCGGGAAGCCGACGAGCGCCTCGGCCTCGTGCGCGTTGGGCGTCAGCACGTCGGCCAGCGGGAGCATCCGCGCGCGGACCGCCGCGACGGCGTCGGGCGCCAGCAGCGGGTGACCGCCCTTCGAGACCATCACGGGGTCCACCACCACCGGACCGAGGTGCCAGCGGGCGAGGCCGGCAGCGACGGCCTCCACCACGTCGGCCGTCCCGAGCATCCCGGTCTTGACGGCGCCGACGGGCAGGTCGGACGCGACCGCGTCGAGCTGCGCGGCGAGGAACGCGGGCGGGACCGCGTGCACGGCCGTCACCTCGCGCGTGTTCTGGGCCGTGAGCGCGGTGATGACGCTCATCCCGAAGACGCCGTTGGCCTCGAACGCCTTGAGGTCGGCCTGGATGCCCGCGCCGCCGCCGGAGTCGGACCCGGCGATGGTCAGCGCGGTGGGGTGAGAAGCGAGAGGCGAAGGGCGAGGGGTCACGAGAGGCCGAGGGCGGAGAGAAGGTTGCGCGTGGCGCGCGGGACGTCCCACGCGTCGAGAAGGGCGGAGAGGACGGCGACGCCGTGCGCGCCGGCGGCGCGCGCCTCGGCGGCGCGCACGGCGTCCACGCCACCGAGTGCGACGAGCGGGACGGGCGTCGCGGCGACGAGCGCGTGCAGGCCGTCGAGGCCCAGCGTCGGCGCGCCGGGGTGGGTCGCCGTCGGCCAGACGGGCGAGGCGAATACGTACGACGCGCCGGCGGCGACCGCGCGTGCGGCCTCGTCGGCGTCGTGGACGCTCGCGCCGGCGACGAGCCCGGCGGCGACACCGTCGGCCACCGTCGCGCCGGCGTGCGTCGCGTGGTGCATCGCGCCGATCCGCCGCGCCGCGTCGAGGCGTCCGTGGACCGAGAGCGCCACATCGGGACGGAGCGCGCGGAGGCGCTCGGCGAGGCGTCCGGCCGCGCGGAGGAAGGCGCGGTCGTCGGCGCCGGGATCGCGGAGGGCGACCCACGGGACGCCGGCGGCGACCGCGTCGAGCGCGCGCCGCGCCACGTCGTCGGCGTCGCGCCCGGGACGGCCGCCGGCGAACCCGTCGGCGATCAGGCAGAGGCGCGGCAGCGTCATCGGCGGTCGAGAACGGCGCGCAGGAAGCGCACCGCGACGTCCTCCGACCAGTAGCGCCCGTCGCGCTGGAGGAAGCCGACGTGCCCGCCGGTGCGCGGCGTCAGCAGCGTGAGCAGGGGGTTGGCGGCGGCCTCGGCGGACGGGTAGCACGACGGGCCGAGGAAGGGGTCGTCGAGCGCGTTGACCAGCAGCGTCGGGACCGCGATGGACGTCAGGAGCGGGCGCGCCGACGCGCGGGCGTAGTAGTCGTCGGCCGAGGCGTAGCCGTGGATCGGTGCCGTGAAGCCGTCGTCGAACGCGTGGAAGGTGCGCGCGGCGCGGGCGCGCGCGGCGTCGGGTGCGCCGTCGAACGCGCCGGCCTTCTGGTGCGCCTTGGCCGACAGCTTGCGCAGGAAGTGGCGGACGTAGACGCGCCGCAGGCCGCGCTCCATCGCGCGCGACGCGCCGGCGAGGTCGACCGGCACCGAGACGCCGACGGCGCCGACGACCTCGGGCGGGACGCCGGCGCCCTGCTCGCCGAGCCAGCGGAGCGTCAGGTTGCCGCCGAGCGAGAAGCCGACGAGTCCGATCCGCGTCGCGCCGCGCGCCGTGACGTGGCGGACGACCGCGTCGAGGTCGTCGGTCGCGCCCGAGTGGTAGGCGCGCAGGAGGCGGTTCGGCTCGCCCGAGCAGCCGCGCAGGTTCCACGCGCAGACGGACCAGCCGTCGGCCGCCAGCGCGGCGGCCATGCCGCGGACGTACGCGCGCTGCGTGGAGCCCTCCAGTCCGTGCGCGACGACGGCGACGCGGCTCGCGTCGTCCCCGTCGATCCAGTCGAGGTCGAGGAAGTCGCCGTCGGGCAGGTCGAGGCGCTCGCGGCGGTAGGCGACCGCCGGTCCGCGCCGCAGGAGGTGCGGGACGAGCGTCTGCCGGTGACCGCCGCCGAGGCCGGGCGGCGGGCGAAACGCCGGCAGCGCGGGGCGACGCGTGTCACCGGCCATCGTCCAGCAGCTGGATGCGCCCCGCGTCGGGCGTGGACGCCTGCGCGAAGAACTTCCGCGGGATGCGTCCGGCGCCGAAGGCCAGCCGTCCGGCCTCGACGGCGTGTCGCATCGCGGCGGCCATCCGCGCGGGGTGCTCGGCGCCGGCGACGGCCGTGTTGAGCAGCACGGCGTCGTAGCCCAGCTCCATCGCCAGCGCGGCATCCGAGGCCGTGCCGAGCCCGGCGTCCACGACGAGCGGCACGTCGGGCAGCAGCTCGCGGATCAGGCGCAGCGCGTACGGATTGGCGAGGCCCATCCCGCTCCCGATCGGGCTCGCGAGCGGCATCACGGCGGCGACGCCGAGGTCGGCCAGCTTGCGCGCGGTCACGGGGTCGTCCCCGCAGTAGGCGTAGACCTCGAAGCCGTCGGCGACGAGCTCGGCGGCGGCCTTGAGGAGCTGCACGGCGTCCGGGTAGAGCGTCTCGTCGTCGCCGATGACCTCCAGCTTGATGCGGTCGGTGGCGAGCGCCTCGCGCGCGAGCTGCGCCGTGAGGATGGCCTCACGGGCCGTATAGCAGCCCGCCGTGTTGGGCAGCAGGTGGAGGCTGCGCTGCTGGAGCGCCTCCAGCAGACTCGCGCCGGCATCCGCGAGGTCGAGGCGGCGGACGCCGACGGTCACCATCTCGGCGCCGGACGCGTCCACGCTGTCGAGCAGCGCCTGGAGGCTCGGGTAGCGGCTCGTGCCGAGCAGCACGCGGCTCGTGAGCGTCAGGCCGCCGACGGTCCAGGGGTCGGGACGCAGGTCCGTCGTCATCCGCCCTGCGAGGCTGTGACGATCTCGACGCGCGCGCCGTCGACGAGCACGGTGGCGTCCCACGCGCCGCGTCGGACGACCGTGTCGTCCACGGCGACGGCGACGCCGGGCATGGCGGGGTCACGCCCGACGAGCGCGAGCAGCGCCGGGATCGTGGTGCCCTCGGGCACGTCGCGCGAGACGCCGTTGACGGTGACGGTCATGGGTGGGGGCCAGTGGCCAGTGGGAAGGGGCCAGTGGAAGATGCATCCTCCACACCCGAAGACGCTGTTGAGTCGCTGGCGGGTCCGCCACTGGCCACTGGCCACTGGCCACTGTCGCGAAGCCGTCGAGGCGAAAACGGAGCGAGGACGTCCGGCACGGCCTCTGAGCCGTCGAGGCGGGCGGAGACGAGCGCGGCGACGGCATCGGACGTCACCGGCAGCAGGAGCATCCCGTGGCGGTAGTGGCCGGTCGCGTACACGACGCCGGCGTGCGGGCTGTCGCCCAGCAGGGGCGCGTGATCGGGGCTAGCCGGGCGCAGGCCGGTCCACGTCTCGACCCAGTCCCACTCCTCGACGGCGGGCACGACGCGGACGGCGCCGTCGAGCAGGCGGTAGACGCCGCCGGCGGTCACCGGCGCACCGTCGCCGCGCTCCTCGCTCGTCGCGCCGACGACGACGCGGTAGGCCTTGGGGACGAGGTAGGCGCGCGGGCCGCGGATCACGTGGCGGAGGCGCAGCGCATCGTCGGCCACGCGCAGCGCGAGCGCCTGCCCGGCCACCGGACGCACCGGCGCCGCCGGCGACAGCCCGCCGACGTGGCGGCTCCACGCGCCGGCGGCGAGGACGACCACGCGCGCCTCGACGCGCGTCCCGTCGGACAGCCGCACGGCCGGCGCGTCGCCGGGCTCGACGGCGGCGACGGGCGTCTGCTCGCGGATCTCGCCGCCGGCGCGGAGGACGGCTTCGGCGAGCGCGTCGGGCACGAGCCGGTTGTCGACCTGGTGGTCGTCGGGCGACCAGACGGCGGCGGGCAGGCGCGGCGAGAGGAGCGGCTCGAGGTCGAGCGCGTCGTCGGGCGCGAGCCAGGTCGTGCGCGCGCCGTGCGCCTGCTGGAACGCGAAGAGGCGGCGGAGCGCGGCGGCGCTATCGCGGTCGTCGGCGGCGAGGATCGTCCCGGCATCGTCGTAGCCGACCGGGCGTCCGCTCGCGGCTTCCAGCTCGCGCGCGAAAGCGGGCCAGCGGGCGTTGCTCTCGCGACCGAGGCGGTACAGGTCGAGTTCCTCGAAGCCGATCTCGGCGTCCGGCGCGAGCATCCCCGCGGCGGCCCAGATGGCGCCGCGCCCGGCGCGGTCACGCTCGAAAACCGTCACGCGGCGCCCGGCCTGGGCGAGGCGCCACGCGACGCCCATCCCGATGGGTCCGGCGCCGATGACGGCCACGTCCACGCGATCCACGGCTGGCTGCACTAGCTTGACGGCATGGAAGCTAGCCGGACGTGGGGCGAGACGTCGCCGGCGGTCGTCGTCGCCGGGGGCGGACTCGCGGGGCACGCGGTCGCGCACGCCCTCGCCGCGCGCGGGGCCGACGTGCTGCACGCGTTCGACGCGCGCGAGCGTCCGGGCGAGGCCGCCGCCGGGCTCGCCAACCCGCGCATGGGTCCGCGCGCCACGCGCGGCTGGCGGGCCGACGAGGCGCTGGACGCGCTCGACCGGCTCGGGGAGCTGCCGTCGGACGCCCCGACCGTCCGGCGGTTGGCCGTCGTGCGTCCGGCGACGAACGCCGTGCAGGCGGAGCGCTTCGCCGAGGCCGACCCGGCCAACTGGGCGCCGCCCGGCGAGGCCGCCGAGCGGTGGCCGTGGCTCGTCGCGCCGCTCGGCGCGCTCGTCGTGCCCGACGCGCGCGTGGCCGACCCGGTGGCGCTCGTCGCGGCGCTCGCCGCCGCAACGCCGGCCGTCGTCGCCGGCGCGCGGGTCGCCGGCTGGCGGGTGCGCGAGCCGCACGTCCACGTCACGCTGGTGCACGACGACGGCGAGGAGACCGTGCGGGCGGACGCGCTGATCGTCTGCCCCGGTGCGGCGCCGCTGCCGGTGGCGCCGGACCTGCCGCTACACCGCGTCAAGGGGCAGACGGTGCGCGTGGCGCGTCCGGCGGCGCTCCCCGCCGACGCGCCGGCCGTCGCCGGGCGCCGCTACGTGGTGCCACATGCGGACGGGACGCTCGTCGTCGGCGCCAGCCACGAGCACCGCTTCGATTCGCCGGATCCCGATGATGCAATAACGGATTCGTTGATCAAAGAGATCGCGGCGCTCGTCCCGGCCCTCGCCGGCGCGACCGGACCCGCCGCCGCCGGCGTCCGCGCTCACGTGCCCGACGTGGTGCGGCCCGGCCGCCTCCCGCTCGTCGGTCCGTGGCCGCCTGCGAGCGGCGGACGCGTGTGGGTCCTGGCCGGGCTGGGCGGACGCGGGCTCCTCACGGCGCCGCTCCTCGCCGGGATGCTGGCCGACGCGCTGCTCGCCGGCGCGCCGCTCCCACCCGAGGTCGCGACCGCGACGCTCCCCGGCGCGCGCTGAGTCCGGTATCTTGGCGGTCCCTCATCGCCCGCGTTTGCCCGACATGTCCGCTGCCGCCTCCATCGAGTCCCTCCTCGGCGCCGAGGCCGAGTCGCTGCTCGGCTTCACCTCGCCCAAGATCCCGCGCGAGAGCCTCCACGTGCCCGGCCCCGACTGGGTGAGCCGCATCTTCGGCGCGTCCGACCGCAGCATCCCGACGATGCGCTCGCTGGAGTCCCTGTTCGCCACCGGGCGACTCGGTGGCACCGGCTACCTCTCGATCCTGCCCGTGGACCAGGGCATCGAGCACGCCGGCGGCGCGAGCTTCGCCAAGAACCCCGAGTACTTCGACCCCGAGAACATCGTCCGCCTCGCCATCGAGGGCGGCTGCAACGCCGTCGCGACGACGTTCGGCGCGCTCGGGATGGTGGCACGCAAGTACGCGCACAAGATCCCGCTCATCGTCAAGCTCAACCACAACGAGCTGCTGACCTACCCCAATGCGCACCGCCAGACGATGTTCGGCAACGTGCAGCAGGCGTGGGACATGGGCTGCGCGGCCGTCGGCGCGACGATCTACTTCGGGTCGGACACCGCGCGGCAGGAGATCGAGGAGGTCGCCGAGGCGTTCGCGCACGCGCACCAGCTCGGCATGGGCACCGTCCTCTGGTGCTACCTCCGCAACTCGGGCTTCAAGGTCGACGGCGTCAACCACGAGACGAGCGCCGACCTCACCGGCCAGGCCAACCACCTCGGCGCGACGCTGGAGGCCGACATCCTGAAGCAGAAGCAGCCGGAGTCCAACGGCGGCTACCGCGCGCTCAACACAGGCTCGTCGGCCTACGGCAAGCTCGACGAGCGGATCTACACCGAGCTGTCGTCCGACCACCCGATCGACCTGACGCGCTACCAGGTCGTCAACGGCTTCGCGGGCCGCGCGGGGCTCATCAACTCGGGCGGCGGCTCGACGGGCGCCGACGACACCGCGCAGGCGGTCCGCACGGCGGTCATCAACAAGCGCGCTGGCGGGATGGGCCTCATCTCGGGCCGCAAGGCGTTCCAGCGGCCGTTCGCCGAGGGCGTCGCGCTGCTGAACGCGATCCAGGACGTCTACCTCGACGAGTCGATCACCGTCGCCTGACCGGTCATCGCCTCGGCCGTGCCTCGCGCCGCCGCTCGTCTCGTGCGGCGGCGCAGAGACCGGCGCGCACCGGCGAGGCCATCCCGAGGACACGGATCAGAACGATCCCTGTGCGAGCAGGAACGCGCCGACGAGCGATGCGAGCATCGCGGCGAGGATGCCGCGAGCGAGCCCCGACTCGATGTCCGTGCGCTCGCTCGCCAGCAGGAGTGCGAGAACACCCGGTAGCACCGGCGCCAGAGCGAGCAGCGCCAGAGCGCTTCCGTCGAACACCAGCACATTCGGCGGGTACCGTGCGGGAAGTGTCATCCCACCGGTGGCGAGGAGCGCAACGCTACCTGCGAGGCACCCGCCGGCGAGGACGAGCAGTGAGATGCGGGAAGCTCTGGGCATGACGTGGGTGGTGTGTGCAGGAGCGCTGAGGGCCGGGGCAACCTCAGTGCCAGAATTCGCCGACTCGGGTTCCCGCTCGCTCTGGCAGGCTCCCGAACGGTGAGCGTAGAAGACGGACCTCGTCGTCCGCTCCACGCGCGATCCGTCCGCTGTCGACGCCAGCCACGCCCCCACCGTCCGGCCACCGACGACGCGCTCGGGCGCAAGATCCGCGAGCGGCGCGAGCACGAACCGCCGGTGCGCCAAGCGCGGGTGTGGGACCGTGAGTCCCGGCAGGTCGAGCGCCTCGTCGTCCCACAGCAGCACGTCGAGGTCGAGCGGGCGCGGGCTCCACGCCTCGGCCGAGGGGTCGCGCCCGGCGGTACGCTCGACGGCGTGCAGCACGTCGAGCAGAGTGAGCGGCGCGAGGTCCACGGCCAGCCGGACGACGGCATTGAGGTGGTCGCGCTGCGGGGGCGTCCCCGGACGCACGTGCGCCTCCGTCTCGTAGACCGGGCTCGCGCCGACGACGCGCACGCCGGCGGCGGCGTCCAGCGCCGCGACGGCCGCGCGGAGGTGTGCGAGGCGGTCGCCGACGTTGGAGCCCATCCCGACGAAGACGTCCGCCGCGCCGCCCTCCCCTGCCGCGCTCACCGCCGGACCGTGACCTCGGCGCGGTCGCACGGCCCGCCGACGGGCGGGTTCGGCTTGCGGACCGTCACCGCCACGTCCGCCACGTCGGGGTAGGCGGCGCGGACGGCCTCCGCGATGCGCCACGCCACGCGCTCGATCAGGTACGACGAGTTGCCGGTGACGACCTCGCGGACGAGCGCGTAGACCTTTTCGTAGTCCACCGTCTTCGTCAGGTCGTCGGTCTCGGCGGCGGCCTGCACGTCGAGCGTCACCGCGACGTCCACCTCGTAGCGCCCGCCGATGCGGTGCTCCTCCTCCATCACGCCGTGGTGGGCGTAGAAGACGGCGTTGACGAGGCGGACGGTCGCGAGCATGTCAGCCGAGGGTGGAGCGCTCGACGGACCGCGAGACGCTCTGGCGGACGCCCGACGGCTCGGGCTCCTCGGGAGGCTCGGGCGCGGCGGCGTCCGCCGGCCCGCCGTCCTGGCCGGGGTAGCGGACCCGGAAGTGGTAGATGCCGCAGAGCAGGGCGTGAAACGACTCCTTGATGCGCGTCAGGTCGGCGAACGTGAGCGGCGAGAGGTCGAGCTGGCCGTCGGCCACGCGACTCGCGATGATCGCATCGATGAGCGCCTCCAGCCGGCGCGGCGTCGGTTTTTCCAGGCTCCGGCTGGCGGCCTCCACCGAGTCGGCCAGCATCACGATGGCCTGCTCGGTCGTGGACGGACGCGGACCGGGGTAGCGGAAGTCGGCCTCGTCCACCCGCTCGTCGTCGCCGGCGGCCTCCTGCGCCTTGCGGTAGAAGAACTCGATGAGGCTGGTGCCGTGGTGCGTCGCGATGAAGTCCATGACGACGCGCGGGAGGCGGTTCTCTCTCGCGACCTCGATGCCGTCCTTGACGTGCGCCGCGATCACGAGCGCGCTCATCGACGGCTTGAGGCGGTCGTGGGGGTTCTCGCCGGGCTGCTGGTTCTCGATGAAGTACTCGGGCTTGAGCATCTTCCCGATGTCGTGGTAGAGCGCCCCGACGCGCGCGCGCATCGCGTTGCCACCGACGGCGTCGGCCGCCGCCTCGGCGAGGTTGGCGACCTGGAGGACGTGGTTGAACGTCCCCGGCGCGCGGAGCGACAGCTCCTTGAGCAGCGGCCGGTTGGTGTCCGACAGCTCCAGAAGCGTGAGGTCGGTCGTGACGCCGAAGCCCCGCTCGATGCCGAGCAGGATCGGCGCTGCGAGGAGCACGAGGACCGCGTGAACGAGCGCCGCGATCAGCTCCGACAGGAAGCGCGACGAGAGCGGGTCGGCGCGCATCAGCGCGAAGCCGAGCAGCACGACGGCGTAGGTCAGCAGCACGAGGCCGGCCGAGCGGAGCAGGCGGCTGCGGTTCTGGACGTCGCGCACCGAGAAGACGGCCAGCACGCCGGCGACGAGCGTCACGAAGCCGAACTCGAAGTCGAACCCGAAGGCGAGCCCGCCGAGCAGCGCCAGCGCCATCGCCGAGAAGCTCCCGACGCGGCTGTCGAACACGATCGTCATCAGGATCGTGATGAGCGCGACGGGCACCGCATAGGGAGCCGCGCCGCCGACGGTGCCGGCGACGATGTACCCGACGAGGACGGCCCCCAGCAGGAGCGCGACGAGGAGCAGCCGACGGTCGTCGTCGAACACGGCCGGCCGCAGCAGGAAGAGGTAGAGGAAGAAGAGCGTCAGCGCCGACAACACGAGGACCGTCCGCCCGGCGACGGTGCGGATCCAGGAGACGCCGCTGCGCTCGCGCTGGGCGGCGTCGAGCGAGACGAGCTGGCGGAAACGCTCCGGCGTGACGAGGTCGCCGCGGCGGATGATGGTCATGCCCTCGCGCACGCGCCCGCGCGTGGTCAGCGCGGCCTCGGCGCTCGCGGCGCGCGCGCGGACGGTGGCCACCGTCTGATACGCAAGCGACGGGACGAGCGTCCGCTCGGCGAGCGCCGCGCCGAGCACGGCCAACTCGGGGTCCGCACCGAACGCCTCGTCGAACCGACGGCGCGCCTCGGTGGCGACTTCGGCGGGCGTGACGAGCGTCTGCGGCGCGATCTCCTGCTCGGTCCGCACCTCGGGGTCGAGGTTGCGCACCCGCACGGTGGCGGCGCGGAGCGAGTCGCGCGGGACGTCCACCACGCCGCGCGCGAGCAGGTCGCGCGCGAGGCGCTCGGACTCGGCCAGCAGCCGCAGGTGGAGCGCCTCGCCGCGCACGGCGGACGCCGCGAGGCGGTCCACGGCACGCTCGGGGAAGCGGCGACCGAGCCCGGCGCGGGCCTCGCCATACGCCACCGAGTCGGCTTCGGCGGACGCCAGCGCGGCGACGGCGTCGGCCGACGGCGCGCCCGCGCCGGCCGGGACCCGCGCGAGCGCCCGCGAGCGCTGCCACGTCGCGTACGCGTCGAAGACGCCGTCGAGGCGCGCTTCGAGCGAGTCGAGCCGCGCGAGCGTCGTCGCGAGCGCCTCGGGGTCCTCGGCGAAGATGGGCGGCTCGGCCCGTCGGACCGAGTCCCGCCGTGCCGCGACGGCCTCGTCCGAGAGGCGGATCGAGAAGTCGAACGGCGCGACGACGTCGTCGCTGTGCCAGACCTCGCCCGCGCGGGCGGTCCCGTCGTAGATCGGCGCCGTCGGGAAGGCGAGCAGCGCGAGCAGCGTCAGCGCACCGAGCAGCGAAAGGCGCACGCCGACGTCCTTGCGCGTGTAGGTCCGCGATGCGGCCGACAGGCTGCGCGTCACCGGCCGCAGACCGCCGAGGCGGGTCCGCGGCGAGGCGGAGGTGCCGAAGCCGAGACGGTCGAGCAGGGCCATCGGGAGCGCGCGGGGTGGACGCGCCGGTACGCCCGGCGCCGCCGCAAGATCGCGCGCGGCGGCGGGTCCCGCTCACGCACGCCCCCACGACGCCCGGTCGAGCGAGCGGTACTGGACGGCCTCGGCCACGTGCGCTGCGCCCACGGCGTCGGCCGCCTCCAGGTCGGCGATGGTGCGCGCGACCTTCAGAATGCGGTCGTGGGCGCGTGCCGAGAGGCCGAGCCGCGTGATGGCGGTCCGCAGCAGCACCTGCCCGGCGTCGTCCAGCCGGCAGTGGCGGCGAACCTGCGGCGCCGTCATCTGGGCGTTGCAGTGGGCGCCGGCCTCGCCGCCGAGGCGGCCGGCCTGCCGCTCGCGCGCCGCCACGACGCGCGCCCGCACCGACGCGCTCGGCTCGGCGTCGGCCTCGCGCCGCAGGTCGTCGAACGGGACCGGCGACACCTCGACGTGCAGGTCGAGCCGGTCGAGGAGCGGACCCGAGATGCGCGCGAGGTAGCGCTGCACGGCCGGCGGCGCGCAGACGCAGGCGCGCGTCGGGTCGCCGGCGTGTCCGCACGGGCACGGGTTCATGCTGGCGACGAGCATCACGCGCGCCGGGAAGCGGACCGTCGCCCGCGCCCGCGAGATCGTCACCGCCCCCTCCTCCAGCGGCTGCCGCAGCACCTCCAGCACCGACCGGTCGAACTCCGGCAGCTCATCCAGGAACAGCACGCCGTGGTGCGCCAGGCTGATCTCGCCCGGCGCCGGCGTCGAGCCGCCGCCGACGAGCCCGGCGTTGCTCACCGTGTGGTGCGGCGAGCGAAACGGACGCTCAGTGATCAGCCCGTGCCGCGCGTGGCCGTTGAGCGTCCCGCCCACCGAGTGGATCGTCGTCGTCTCCAGCGCCTCGGCCGCCGAGAGCGGCGGCAGGATCGTCGGCAGCCGCCGCGCCAGCATCGTCTTGCCCGCGCCCGGCGGACCCACCATCAGCACGTTGTGGCCGCCCGCCGCCGCCACCTCGAGCGCCCGCTTGACGCCCGCCTGCCCGCGCACGTCCGCGAAGTCGGGTCCGCCCGGCACCACGTCGCCGGCGACGAACGGCGTCGGCGGCGCGGGCGTCCCGCGCCCGCCGTGCTCGGCCAGCAGCGCGAACGCCTCGGCGAGCGTCGCCACCGGGTAGACCTCCAGGCCGGCGACGACGGCCGCCTCGGCGGCGTTGGCCGTCGGGACGACGATGCCGCGCCGGCCGTCGCGCCGCGCGGCGGCGGCCATCGGCAGCACGCCGCGCACCGGGCGCACGGAGCCGTCGAGCGACAGCTCGCCGACGAGCACCAGCTCGTCGAGCACCTCCGGCGCGATGGCCACGCCGCGCGACTCACACGCGAGCAGGCCCACGGCGAGCGGCAGGTCGAACGCCGAGCCCTCCTTGCGCACGTCGGCCGGCGCGAGGTTGACGGTGACGACGCCGCGCGGCAGCGGCAGGCCGGAGTTCTTGAGCGCGGCCCAGACGCGGTCGCGGCTCTCGCGGACGGCTCCGTCGGGCAGGCCGACGACGGTCCAGCGCGGGATGCCGGGCTCGGTGTGGGTCTCGATCTCGATCGGGAGCGCGTCGACGCCGTGGACGGCGGCGCTCCAGACGCGGGAGAGGCGGGAGTGGGCGGGCACGGTCATCGGCGCGGGGCGGGTGCGTCCGGCTAGTGCGCGAACCGCGCTCCGCGTAACGCCGCACGCGATCTTCCCGCATGGACCGTCCCGTCACCCTGCGCCCGGCGACGCCCGGCGACACCGCCGCGCTGACCGCCCTCATCGAGCGCTCCGGCCTCGCGCTGCGCGACGGCTACACGCCCGACCAGGCCGCCGCGCTCGTCCGTCACGTCTTCGGCGTGGACTCGCAGCTCATCGCCGACGGCACCTACTACGCCGTCGAGGCGGACGGCGAGATCGTCGCCTGCGGCGGGTGGAGCATGCGCGGGACGCTCTTCGGGGGCGACCGGACGAAGGACGGCCCCGACCCGCTCCTCGACCCGGCGACCGACGCCGCGCGCATCCGGGCCTTCTTCGTCGCGCCGGAGCGCGCCCGGCAGGGCCTCGGCCGACGACTCATGGAGCACTGCACCGACGAGGCGCGGCGCGCCGGATTCCGGCGGATGGAGCTCGTCGCGACGCTCCCCGGCGAGCCGCTGTACCGTGCGTCCGGGTTCGCGTCCGTCGAGCGCTTCGAGCTGGATCTGCCCGGCGTGCGAGTGCCGGTGGTCCGCATGGAGCGCGGCGTATAAGGCTCAGGCGGGCCTGTGCGCGAGGTAGACGTGGTTGTCCCAGGCGTCGTCGTGCGCGCCGTCGAACACCAGGCCGGCGGACTCCAGCGCGCGACGGTAGGCCAGCGCGCCGAGTGACACGTAGCGGAACGTCACGCCGTCCATCGTCCCGGTGGTCTCGCCGGCCGCGTCGCCGGACGTGAACAGAAACCGCCCCGACGGCGCGAGCCACGTCGCAACGCGTCGGATCGTCGCCTCCTGATCGGCCGGCGACAGGTGGAACAGTACGCCCCACGCGACGACGGCGTCGAACGAGCCCGGCTCGAACGACGCGACGCGGACATCCCCGCAGCGCGCGTCGGCGTCCGGGACGTTCGCGCCGTAGCGCGAAATCATCGCTGGCGAGCTGTCGAGGCCGGTGACGCGGCATCCTCGCTCGACAAGCCACCGCGAGACCGGAATCCCGTGTCCGCACCCGACGTCCAGCACGCGAGCCGACGGCGGCAGCGCGCGCGCGAGCGCGTCGAGGTCCGGGAGGCCGACGGCCGGATCGCGCGTGCGCTCGAACCACACGGCGATGCGGTCGTAGCTGCGCATCTGCGCTAGCGTCCCTCGGCGACGCGGTGCGCGAGGCGGTAGGCGATCCAGCCGCAGACGCCGAATGTGATCGCGTAGACCTGCGTAACAGACTCCACGCCCCCGCTGAGCTGAAAGAAGACCATCGCCATGATGCCCGCTGCGAGCCCGCCGCCGACAGCAAAGACGATTGTGTAGATGACGTAGAGGACGACGGCGCGTCCAGCGGTGATCGGGCGGCGGACGGTGTCGGGAGCGGACATGGGAGCGGCGCGGAGGAGCGCCAAGGTAGGTCCGCCCTCCCGCCCCGACGACGCGGCCGTGCGGTGCGTCCGCCGAGCGCGTCAGCCCAGCGCGTCGGCGGCGCGGCGGAGGCGGGCGACGCACGCGTCGCGCCCCAGCACCTCCATCGTCTCGAAGAGCCCCGCGCCGACGGTCACGCCGGTGACGGCGAGCCGCGCCGGGTGGACGAGCGCGCCGAACCCGACGCCGTCCTCGTCGGCCATCGCTCGCATCGCCGCCTCGGCGGACGCCGCGTCGAACGCCGGCAGTGCGGCGATGCAGTCGGCGTAGGCGCGCATGTGGGCGGCCGAGTCGGGCTTCCAGCGCTTGGCGACGCCGGCCCCGTCGTACGTCGTCGGCTCGATGAAGAGGTAGGTCGCGCCTGCGAGGTCGTGCGCGAACGTCAGCCGCTCGCGCAGCAGGTCGGCGGCAGCGACGAGGCGCGCCTCGTCCACCGGTCCGACGGCCGCCTCGACGGCCGGACGCGCCCGGCGCGCGATCTCGTCGGCCGGCAGGGCGCGGAGGACCTGTCCGTTGGTCCACGTCAGCTTGTCCAACGAGAACTGCGCGCCGGACTTCGCGATGCGCTCCAGCGAGAACTGCGCGATCAGTTCATCCATCGAGAAGAGTTCCTGCTCGGTGCCGGGGTTCCAGCCGAGGAGCGCGAGGAAGCTGATGAGCGCCTCGGGCTCGAAGCCGGCCGCGCGGTAGTCGCGCACGGACACCGGAATGCCCGCGCGGTCGGCCGCGCGCTTCGACAGCTTGCCGCCGGTGGGCGACAGGATCAGCGGCAGGTGCGCGAACACGGGCGGCGCGAGCCCGAGCGCGCGGTAGAGCAGGATGTGCTTGGGCGTGCTCGGAAGCCACTCCTCACCGCGGATGGCGTGCGTGATGCCCATCGCGTGGTCGTCCACGACGTTGGCGAGGTGGTAGGTCGGCAGGCCGTCGGACTTGACGAGCACCTGGTCGTCCACGCGGTCGGTCGGGAACGAGACCTCGCCGCGGATCGCGTCGGTGAACGTGACCGTCGCGCCGGGCTCGACGCGCAGGCGCACGACGTGCGGCTCGCCGGCGGCGAGGCGGCGCTCGACTTCGTCGGGCGGGAGCGTGAGGCTGTTCGCCATCTCGCCGCGCGTCGTCGCGTCGTACGTCGGCGCCGGGTTCTCGGGCGTCGTGTGGCGCTGGCGCATCGCCTCGATCTCGTCGGGCGTGTCGAACGCGAGGTAGGCGTGGCCGCCGTCGAGCAGGCGCCGCGCGGCGTCGGCGTAGAGCGCCGTGCGCTCGCTCTGGCGGTACGGCGCGTGCGCCCCCCCGGCTTCGGGGCTCTCGTCGGGAACGAGCCCGGCCCACGCGAGGCTGTCCGCGATGTCGGCCTCAGCCTCCGGCACGAAGCGCCCCTGGTCCGTGTCCTCGATGCGGAGCACGAACGCGCCCCCACGGCCGTCACCGGCCGCCTGCCGCGCGAGCAGGTAGTTGTAGAGAGCGGTCCGCAGCCCGCCGACGTGGAGCAGGCCGGTGGGGCTGGGCGCGAAGCGAACGCGGATGGGGGAATCGGACACGGAGCGCGGCGACGACAGACGAAATCGCGAAGCTAGCGGCCCCCGGCACGGCGTCCCGTGAGACTCCGCGGAATGGTATCCTCCCCCGCCCCACCGTCCCGCCGATGGCCTGGTTCTCGCGCCCCGCGCCCACCCACTTCCCGGAGGTCGACGGCTCGCGCCCCGACGGCACGCGCGTGGCGATTCCCGCCGACCTGCCGGCCGACGCGACGGTGCTCGTCGTCTCGTTCCGCGAGGACCTCGACGCCGTCTCCGACCAGTGGGCGCGCCTCGTCGAGCGCCTCGCCGCCGGCTACGACGGCCGCCTCGCCGTCTGGGAGACGCCGGTGTTCGGACGCGCCGCGCGCGCGCTCGACGCCATCGGCAGCGTGATGCGCGACGAGGTCGAGCCTGCCGAGACGCACCGCACGGTGCGGCTCCACGCCGACGCCGGCGACCTCCGCAAGGCGCTCGGCCTGCGCGACGCGAACACCGTCGCCGCCTTCCTCGTCGGCCGCGACGGGCACATCGCGTGGACCGGCGAGGACGCCGTGGATCTGAGCGAGATCGCCGGCCTGGAAGCGGCGCTGGCGGAGATGCTGGGGTAGCTCGCTGCGCGAGCGCCAGTGGCCAGTCGGAGGGGGCCAGTGGCAGAGGTGCCCTCGGGTGTCGGTTCTGCCACTGACCACTGCCCGCCGCCCTCGGGCGGCGTACTGGCCACTGGCCTTCAGTACGCGCCCGAGCCTCGGAAGACGACGCGGACGGTCCGGACCAGGATCACGGCGTCGAGCCAGAGCGACCAGTTGCGGACGTAGTACGGGTCCCAGCGCTCCATCCCGACGTTACCGGCGTCGGAGCGGCCGGAAACCTGCCACAGGCCGGTGATGCCGGGGCGGACACGCTCGCGGAGCTCGCGCACGCGCTCGGGCAGGTCGTCGTGGTGGTAGCGCGGCAGCGGGCGCGGCCCGACGAGGCTCATCTCGCCGGCGAGGACGTTCCAGAGCTGCGGCAGCTCGTCCAGGCTCGTGCGACGGAGGAGGCGTCCGACCGCCGTGATCCGTGGGTCGCGCTCCAGCTTGAACGTCGTCTCCCACTCCAGGCGCAGCGCCTCATCGGCGTCGAGCGCGCGCTGGAGGACGGCCTCGGCGTCGGGCACCATCGTCCGGAGCTTCCACGCCCGGAACGTCTCGCCGAAGCGTCCGATGCGCTCCTGCCCGTAGAAGGGGTTGCCGCGGTCGCCGAGCCAGACGAGCGCCGCGAGGAGCCCGACGAGCGGCGCCCAGAGCGGCGCGAGCGCGAGGATGACCGCGAGGTCGAACGCCCGCTTGAGGGCGCTCGGAAGGTGCTGCGTGAGCGTGGCCGTCACCTCGAGGCCGAGGACGCCGGCGATGTCGCGCGGGCGCACCCAGAGGCTCGGCGCGTCGAACAGGTCGGGCACGACGACGACCGTGCGGTAGCACGCGAGCGGGCCGTCGAGCAGCGCGATCTGGTGATCGCGCTCGGCCTCGGGGAGCGCGAGGAACGCCACGGCGGCGTCGGGCGCCACGCGCGAGGTGTCGCCCACGACCGGCACCGTGTCGAGGTAGCCGTCGGACATCTCGGGGTCGTCGGTGAAGAGCGCCACCGGCTCGTAGCCCATCCCGCGCTCCTCCTGGAGCTGGCGGACGATGCGGGCCGCCGCCTGTCCGCTCCCGTAGATGACCGCCGAGACGCCCCACCAGCCACGCCGGATGAGCGCCGCCTTGGCGGTCGTCCGTGCCAGCGGCACGAGGCCGAGCGCAAAGAGCCACGCGAGACCCATCGAGAGGCGGCTCGCGACGGCCTCGCTGCCCGTCGCGTTGATCTTGGCGAGCCAGAGGCCGACGACGGCCAGCGCGAAGATGCCCGTCAGGACCGTCACGCCGCGCCGAAGCTCCTCGACGGCGCCCATGCCCCAACCGGGCACGAGGCGCGTGGCGAACGCCGCCGCGATGTAGCCCGGCACGACCAGCCAGCCCATCCCGAGGTTCATCGCCTCGCCGCCGGTGACGACCTGACGCGTGGCCCCGGCGAGCAGGAGCGCGAGCGCGAGCGCCCACCCTTCGGCGGCGACGAGCGCCATCGCGTTGAGCAGCCGGCGACCGGCGTGGACGCGCGATCCGACGCGGGCGAGCGAGCGGGCGCGGGCGAACGTGAGGTCGGGCGTGAGGAGGACGGTCTCCATCGACGGGGGCGGGTGGATGACCGGTATCGCCCAAACGCCGTGCCTGCTGAACCTTGGGACCGTTGAAGGGCCGACGTTGTCACCCGCCGGCGACACGCGACGGGTCCGCCCCGGCGCGGGTCCACAGCCGCGGCGGCGCGCCGACAGCGCCGTAGCCGTCGAACCCTTCGTCCAGTCGAACGAAAAACGGGGCGTCGCCTGGGGTGACGAGGCGCGACCCGCGGTCGCGCACCATCCGCCGCCACGCGCCGGCGTCGTTGGTGCGAACGTCTCCGCTGCCATCGACGGCGAGCGCAAAGAACGACGAATGCCAGAGCGGGTCGCCCGTTCGCCGCCCGACGCCGTTCTCTGCGAAGCGGTGCGACGCCACGTTGTCGCGCGACGTGCCCTCGACGCTCACTTCCCGGGCTTCCGGGGCGTCGGCCGCGTTGCCGACGATCCAGTTGGCCGCGACGACGGTCCGCGCGTCCAGAGCCCGCCGCTCGGGGTCGAGCCGCAGCCAGACGCCGGTCCCGGCGTTGCCAGAGATCGTGTTGTGAAGGATCAGGTTGTCGCTCGCCGCCTGCGAGAGCACGCCCGCCCCGCTCCACGTCCGCCAGCGCGTGCCGGTGATCACATTGTGCTGGACGAGCGTGCGCGTCGTGTTCAGCTCGAGCATCACGCCGGCGATGTCGTTGTCCACGAATCGCCCGCCCTCGACGGTATTGGCCTCGTTGTCGGTGTCCAGCCAGAGTCCCGGCCCGCCGTTCCCGACCGCCGTGTGGCGGCGGAACACGCTCTCGCGCGTGCGGAGCCACTTCCCGCCGCCGGCCTCCCAGAAGGGGTCGTGTCCGCGCCAGTTGTTGCGCTCGGCGCGCGTGTCCTCCAGCAGAAGGCGCTCGCTCTGTCCGCCCCAGCCCATCTGCCCGTGGTCGGTCGACGCGACGCGCAGGAAGACGTGGTCGCGGCCGGACGTGTCCACGCCCAGCCCGATGGTCCACTCGACGGTCACGTCCTCCCACAGGCCGTGCGACGCGCCGGCGCAGACGGCGCCCCACTGCGCGCGGTTGGCCGCGTGGCGGAACGTGATCCCGACCACGCGCAACCACGACGGCTGGCTCGCGTCGCCGCACGGGACGAACGGCGTCGCGCCCTCTGGCCAGAACAGCCGCTGCCGCGTCGCGACCTCGACGTCGGCCGGACGCACGCCGTCGGGCAGGTGGAGAGTGATCGCCGTCGGCGCGGTGTCGGGTCCGGCGACGTGCATCGTGCCCGGCGCGAGGTCGGAGGTCGACGCGACCGGACGCAGGACGCGACCGGCAGCGACGGCCAGCTCCCGCCGGAAGACGGGGTCGTCGGAATAGGTGGGCTGGGGGCCGAAGATCCACGCCCGGCGCCAGCGTCCGGGGCCGTCGGCGCGCCAGCCGTCGGGGACCGGGTCGGCGCCGGTGACGACGACCCGCTCGCCGGGCGCGGCGGCGTACGTGATGCGCGCGTCCTCGCCGGTCCCGCCGCGCAGCGGCGCGACGGTCTCGCGGTAGACGCCGGCGTGGATGCGGACCGCGTCGCCGGGGCGCATCTGGCGCGCCGCGCGGCCGATCGTCCGCCACGGACGCTCCGCCGTCCCCGGCCCCTCGTCGCTGGCCGCCGGGTGAGTCTGCGCGACGACGTACAGCGTCCCGCCGGCGCCGACGTACTCAAGGCCGGCGTCCGCCTGCGCCGTCACCGGCGACACCGTATCCGACGAGTCCGTCGCCGGCGCGCGAAGGTCCGATGCACAACCCGCCAGAAGGAGCACCGCCAGAGCCCCCATTCCCCATCCCCCATCCCCCATTCCCCTCATCACCACACCAGCTTGTCGCAGTGGAACGCCTCGGCGTAGCGCGTCGCCGCCTCGACCCCCCGCAGGCGCAGCAGCGCGCCGAACGTCTCGCGGTCGTACCACGGCTTCGCGTGCTGGCTCGGGAAGTGGCGGAGCAGAAGATCGAGCTTGACGCCGGCCGTCGCCTCGTCGAGCGCGACGTAGGCGTTGGGGCGCCCGAGGTCGCCCTCCCACTTCGGGATCTCGTACGCGGCGATCGTCGCGGCGCGGAAGGTCTGCCACGACAGCTCGGCGACGGCCCGGTGGTCCTGGTGGGCGTCGTCGAGCCGGTGCGTGAGCACGAGGTGCGGACGCACGTCGGCCAGGGACTCGCGGACCCACGCGCGGAGCGCCTCGGCGTGCGCCGGGAAGCGCCCGTCGGGAAAGGCACCGACGAGGACCTGCGCCTCGGCGGCGCGCGCGAGCAGGTCGGCCGCCGCCGCGCGCGTCTCGACGGCCCGCTCGGGCGTCGCCGACAGCACCGCGTAGTGGACGTGGACGTGCGGCCGCTCGGCCGTCAGGCGCAGGAGCGTCCCGCCGGCGCCGATCTCGACGTCGTCGGCGTGCGCGCCGAGGGCGACGACCCGGAGCGGCCGGTCAGACGTCGCGCCGAGGTCGGGCGGCAGCGCGAACACGTCAGCCGAGCGACGGGACGGCGGCGGCCTGTCCGTCGCCCGACGGGAGCGCGTCGCGCTCCCAGACGACCCACGGGGCGGTGCCCGACGCGTAGATGTCCTCCAGCAGGCGCTTCTCCTTGAAGGTGTCCATGCAGGCCCAGAAGCCGTCGTGGCGGAACGCCGCCAGCGCGCCGTCGGCCACCATCCGGTGGGCGGGCTCGCCCATCATCTCCTCGCCGGGGCGCGCGTAGTCGAAGTAGCGGCGGTTGAGCACGAAGAAGCCGCCGTTGATGCGGAGGCCGATCTCGGTGACGTGCTCGACGCCGGTGACCGTCCCGCCGTCGTCGGTGCGGACGACGTGGCTCGTGTAGTTGGGCGGGACCGAGAGGAACGTCGAGACGGCGCCGCGCGCCTGCGCGAAGGCGACGACCTCGTCGAGCGGCGCGTCGGTCACGCCGTCGGTGTAGTTGGCGAGGAACCACTCGTCGTCGCCGAGGAAGGGGCGGACCGCCATCAGGCGCTCGCCGACGTTCGCCTGCAGGCCGGTGTCCACGAACGTGATGCGCCAGTCGTGGATGTCGCTCTTGAGGAGCTGCACCTCGCGCCCGCCCGTGAGCACGAAGTCGTTGGAGACCGTCTCGTCGTAGCCCACGAAGTAGCGCTTGATGTGGTCCGCGCCGTGCCCGAGGCAGAGGATGAAGTCCTTGTGGCCGTAGTGGGCGTAGTACTTCATCACGTGCCACAGGATGGGCCGGTACCCGACCTCGACCATCGGCTTGGGGACGG